>Ga0136643_10007506_pt1 | contig 15776 bp, 9 predicted proteins | sample TergutLab28metaG_FD_96883 | JGI IMG/M metagenome (GOLD analysis project Ga0136643, IMG submission 96883) | Labiotermes labralis P1 segment gut microbial communities from Petit-Saut dam, French Guiana - Lab288 P1 (version 3) (version 3) | ecosystem: Host-associated > Arthropoda: Insects >... | reverse complement strand
TATTTATTTTGACGATACTTACTTGGTGTAATTTATATTACAGGCATGCTACCACAATACCGAACTGGAATAGTGAAATTAATATGACTTTTAATAGTGTAACTTTAGCAAGTACGATATAGCTCTCTGATGATAGTCCTAGGACCGAAACATGTCGGAGTATTTTTAATGTTTTAATGTGTAAATTTCTTATATGTGCAGTGGTTGGTAAAATAATTGAGTGTCTATCAACAAGTGTTAGTTAAACAGTGTAACTTGCTGTACGAGAGGTGGTGCAATAAACGTTGGTTAGATGATGATAAATAAGTATGAACATATATACGGTATGTACAGTATTCAGATAATCAACGCCTAATAAGCAAACGGTGTGAATAATTATAAAAACACCGGCCTAATACTGTTAAAAGTAAACGCATCAGTGTGGTTAATTGAGCAATGTCCAGCACATAAAGTAGTTTCAATTCATGCGCAGATACACATAAAAGAAGTGACCGTCCTGAAATTGTGAATCAGTGTGAAATCTATAGTTCTACATTATATGATCGGACGATTGTTTATAGCCATTTGACATGTTGAGAAAATTAACAGTTAAGACGGCACTCCCTGAGGATGGCGCCGACGAGCTCCGCAACTTGTCGGGCTATTAGTAAAACATGGTAACTTGGTGTGCAAGAGGTGGTGCATTAATTTTTAGTTTGATGAACATAAATAAGTATGAACATAATACACGGTATGTACAGTATTGACATAAGTGTATTTCTTGTTGAAAAGAGTTTTATAAATGAAGCGTTGCCAAAATCCCAGCTGTAAATGGCTTAATCCAGTTGTCGCCTGATACACGTGTGTAACCAAATAGGCCAAAATGTGAGTTGCCTTTAACACAGACATTTCCATTGGCCTGCAGAGACCCCATGTCTCTCACAGTCTTCGTATCTGTTGCACACCTTCAACAGTTTGTAAGTTGTTCATCTGATGGTTGCTTGATGGGACGGCAGAAAGGATGCCGACTTGCCAGATGAATATGTTTAAAAATTTCCTTACAAGGTTTGTAAATAAGAATTTTTTAATACAAGTGCATTGGTTCCTGTAATCGAACCTGGAACAGGCGTGTTTAGTTGTACGATCTGTACTACTTTGTTGAACTTTATGTGCAGTGACTGCGCGCGCGCACACACACACACAGACGTGTATTTGCTTTCGTTTTCCCTACGTAATTCATAACACACGGACGTTGACTAGCTATCTACCCCACAGGAATCATCAAATGGCTTCTGTTCCCCAGTGTTCATCTCCCTTTAAAATGGTGGAAACTTCTTTTCCAAAGCCGTTTATCTTCATCTCACTCTTTCTTCACAAATGTTCTTTTGTAGTCATTACAGTTCTCTATTCTTTAGTAAAAAGATTACCATTGCACGCCACTCTACGGACAAATGAGTAGACAAGCTTTTTAAAGCTGCTAAAATAGTCGTAATTCTTTTGGACGGGTTGGAAAAATAAAAATAATGGCAGACAATTTAGACAGTTGCCCGTTTTGACTTGATTTTTTGTTGTAATGTTCTGTTACACTTAAATATAATGTCCATTATTCTGTTTCCTTGTAATAATTTAGGAACATAAGTACTGTTTTAGGTCTGTTTGCTGTGTAATGTTATCTCGCCTTGCTTAGTATCATGCCACGGAGGGACTAGTACAAACCCGTGGAGATGAAGCGCCACACATTTGTAATTTAGATGTAGTGAGCAGGATTCTGTACACGTGTTCTATGTTGCTTTTACGAACGACTGGTATATAGAACGTTGCGTTTTGGCGGTTTCATGAACAGATTTAGAAAGACTGTACATTGAATTTATATACAAATAACGTAAGGTTTGATGAATGGCGCACGATGTCTATCGTACTTGTATCCTATAAGCAAAATTCCATTTTGTTTGAAGGAAACAGTTTTTTTTTGCACTTTATAAAGGCGTGTTGGGAAGCGGAGATATAGGTACACTTATTCACAACCTTGGCAGTGGATGTGAGTCGTCAGCCTCATTCCCGACCGGTTTACTCCCGGGGAAGGGGGTACTCATTGAATAGTGGGCCAGAGAGCTGGTCTGGACTCTGTCGAAAATGCAACCACGATTGCTCGATTGTGCAGCCCGCGGCCTAGTCACTATACTGACTATCGTCATGGTTTTGTGTGTATGCCTGAAATGAAAGGAAAATACCTGGGGCAATTTTTTTGAAACCGATCAGGTTTAGTAACGGTGTATGGGCTGTTGTTTGTCTCAACAAAAGCGTGGATTGATTCACATGCACTGGAAACATAACTTACAAATAACATTGGGATACAGAAGCGTTATAATGCAGAAGAACGCAAAGTTTCAACTTCGTTACCAATGACCCGGTCACTAGAAGTAAACTAAACCATTTCAGAGTGTCAAAATTCATTTTCATATCTAGCATTTCATTGGCCGGGGTAACTCACTCAGTATAGTGACATTCTACTGACTGGGATAAACGGGGCTAAATTCCCGACAGAGGCAAGAATCTTATAATTTTCCACTTTGCCTTGACCAGCTCCGGAGCGCATCTTAACTCCAAATCAGTGGATATCGGAAGTCTGTCTAACAGGTAAGCCTGTCGGTGAATTTGCTTCCATATTTTGACATTGTCAAGAATAATTAGATCTATATCTGTACTCCCTTATGCGTATTAGTGAAGTGTGGATTAACCAAAAACGTGAACAACTCTTACTAGTGACACCTTTACATTTCACTTCTGTCTTATCTTCCAGTCTAGGGTGACGTCTCCGAAGATATCTCACATGAAAAATATTTCTCGCCAATCCCTAGTTTCTTGGTTAAATCATCGTACTAGTATGGCCTCTTTTTTTTTTGTAGGTTCATTGATTTATAGTAAATGTAGCCTACTGAAACTGTGCAAAAGAAAGCAGCTGAGCACAATAGATTGATTAGGTTCGGGTAAAGTCATTCCCGTGTTTGATAAGGCACCATGCTCTAAAGCTGTGTGGAAGAGCGGTTGCGTAATTCTACTCATTTTTACCCCCCCAGTACTAGATAGAAGAGTCAGCTTCAGGTCCCAGTCGCTTTACTTCCAGGTATCTATTGGACAGGTGGCTTAACGAGACCCAGCGTCTTCCTGCGCATCATGCAGGAAAGGAACTTATTTTGCCTCTGCCGGCAATCGAACCCACGTTCTCCGACCGTCCTGTTGACTGGTTTTTATACTGACTACAGTTCGAATAGTGGGCCGGGTAGCGTAGTCGGTATAGCGACTGGCTACGGACTGGACGGTCCGGGGATCGAATCCCGGTGGGAGCGAGATTTTCCGCACCTGTCCAGACCGGCCCTGGGGCCCACCCAACCTCCTGTACAATGGGTACCGGGTCATTCCCGGGGGTAAAGAGCGGCCGGGGCGGGACGCTGACCCCCCCCACCCCCTTCTAGTGCCGTGGTCAGGAAAGAGTAGAGCTATACCTCTGTTCCCCTTATGGGCCGTTAGGCCTGTACAGAGCCTCAGTACCTGTACTAGGGTGTACTTTACTTTTACAGTTCGTAAAATCATTGTCTTAAAATACGCGGTTTTTCAGTTTTCAAAATCCCAACCAAGAAATTTGATGTTATATGTTTGTAACGCTCGTAGACTGATATTCGGGAATATCACATTTGACTCTCTGCCGGCTCAACGATAATTCTGACCGAGCGGTTCACAATGTAGAAACAAATTGGAAGACATCATTGTTTTTCAGTGACGGGTTATAAGAATAAAGATGGTGTTAAATATTGTTTGTATCAGAGGAAGTATGTATAGGAGTTTAGTTTGGGAGTGTTCGATTCAGCATTGTGACGTCATATTGCAGACTACATGCAGGGCTGTCTTTAAAACGTTATACAACTATAATATCAGCCTGCGTGACTTCATGCATTTTGCCCAATGCACCGTCTACGTCCTGCGCACTGTCTCATTTATTAGTCACTTAGTTGACTGTAAAATAATGTACACTATTATTAGTTAAATTGTGTTGGCTATATTTCCGAAAATGTTGTAACAATTTAAGGGCGTACAGCTGGTGGAAATGCGTGCAGGGTATCAAATGATTGCTTAATTGTATGGACTTATTTTGTTAGAAATGTTTCCGTTGCGACAAATATGTAACCAGTTACGATCGAGATGTGCGCAGAAAAGTGTGCAAAGTCTCCATTAATGTTGTGCGTATTTAACCTGGACTGGGTTGTACTACGCAGTTGTAGTGAAACGAGTGTCATGTCTTGTAAACTGTTAAAACATATGTCAATTTTTTGGATGTGGACAGACAGAGACAGCGAATCTAAAGGCACATTTGTGTAACAATTAAGAGCGTTTGAAAATATAAACAAGGCAGGCAACATACATATAACCTTACATCGAAGCGCGTTCGCGTTACCATTATTGCCGTGGAAAATCAACAGGTATTACATGTTCTGAGTGTTTGTAACCGTAGTTATCTAGTATGCAAAACTCATACGCCATATTGTCATCTGTGGTTTGACCGGGTATACAATTTTTTTCCCACATTATCTCTCGAACGGCGCAATTTTAGGAAAAAGTTATTGAACATACAATTGTGTTTTGATTTCCACTTCAACTTTTGTTTGGAATATTTCTCCTTTTAAGAATAATTCAGCGAGATGCCATAAATGTGCATAGGTCCTCATGTAAAGAACCTGTTATTCATGTCAGAGTTTAGTGAAATTTTCTCGTTTTCTCCAGATTTCGAAAAATAATCAATACCTAATTTCATGAAAATCCGTCCAGTGGAAGCCTAGTTTTTCCATGCGGACAGACAGACAGACAGACGGACGAAGAGACGGAGAGATATGAAGAAGCTAATAGTCGCTTTAACAAAGCGAGCATATTGAAAGAAGGAAAACCAAGGACGAGAACATTAAAAAAGAAAGCGAATAAGGAATACGAATAGGTACAAAGACAGATGACTTTCGTTGACTTGCCGCGATGGCAATCCCATGTGTAAAAATAAAAAGAGGCCCGTGTGAAGAACACAAGTCCGGCGTCCGCTTTCTTTAGGGTGAAAAGTCTGTGGCCTTACGGCCGATAGGGTCTCATGTCTTTTGCGCTGCTAGTAGGTGGCTGGCAAGAAGGCCGGTCTGGGTAGTTATTTTGACCTCAGGCACCATCTTTATTGAGAAAAAGGTAAATGTATGTAATTTGGAGCGAGGTAACGAGGGATCATGGAGCGGACATGTAGTAGGAACGTGCTGAAACATTCTGTAGGCTGTCTCTCTTCCACCATGTAGTTTGTAGAAAGCGAATTGGAGATTGGAAGTCCGTAGCAAGTGAGGTACAGGTTCCAAGGTTAGGGGTTTGGATCCCGAAATGCCGTGTTTCCACCCCAGTGCCGGAATTTGTTATAAAGAACTGTTGACTTTTGCTTGCTTGAAAAAGGATGTCATACATCCAAAAGCTGAATCACTAACTGTCACTCGTTTTAGCTTTATAGTTTCTGTGCATATCCGAGTATCAACAGAAACCTTACATTTATGTGGAATATTAGAATAACTAAACGCCACTGCGCAGTGCTTCAGTGATTTTTGTTCGGGAGGTTCCAAGCTGAAATCTCTGCTCGAGAATATAAAGGGAGAGAGGCCTGTCTTTCCAGTGGTATGGATTATAATAATATTATTCCAAAAGACGGATTAAGACATTTAAAATTAATACTTATCCCTTTGTATTCTTTTCGTGTCTGTAGCCGACCCCTATCTGATAATGGCTAATCTGGACAGCCGAAACGTGTTGTAGTGTATAATAAAATACTAATGTACTGGATATGTATGGTTGTGTTTGGTCGTATAATAAACACCTTAGTGCATGCATGTCTTCTGTAGGACTCTTGCAGTAATCACCGATTATTTTTCTCAGCGATATTCTAATGGAGAAGCATTTTATATGTGCGTGCGTGTGTGTGTGTGTGTGTTTGTGATTGTGAGGTAGGACCTGAATCTTTATGCACTATTTACGTTAATTTCGAGCTTAAAGGAGTCACATTTTCAGTATCTTTATCACACGCACAAATGAGTATCTTTTGTCCCACACTTCTAGGTGTTATTCTCAAAAAGTTTAACATTTATGAAGGGAGACAACTCACACGTAACTTATAAGGGAATATTACTTTCGGTGAACCTGTCAAAGTAATCAGGCTCCTGCTTGCAGGTTTGGGGGGTCAAAGCTCGGCGTTATACACGTTGTCAGTTTTTTCCTGTGGGATAAGTCAGTTACGAGTATACAATATTTTGCAAAGTACACTGTAACGAATTAAGTCAATATCACCATTCGTGGTCTTTTTACCACCTCATTGAATGTTGCACAACCTGAGCTGTTGAAACAGCTCAATGAAGTAACTCATGGTCAACTTCTAGTCCCAGTAATTGCGCTGTTAAGAATTAAAAGTTAATGACATACCTATTTATTTAAAGACCATCGGTACAGCGGTAGATGATTAGCCTACACGAAAATGTGTAATTTGCCACAGCCACAACTTTAAGAAAATTTGACATTTATAAATACTGTACTCTTCGATACTCGGAAGGTATCGCGATTAATGTAGCAGGGAAATATGAACCCTTGACAACAGAACGTTTGTGAACTTAACGTTCTGTATATTGATTATATTAAAACGTGCGCGATTTCATGCTTCCGCTGCGAAGTAGACGAGATCTGCGCTCGTATGGGATATCGCAGCGGATGGTGCTAATTCTCTACCGACGTTTCGGGACGACTTTTCTATTCCCTTCCGACACGTGGTAGTGGCGTCACTTTCCACGGCCGGTCAACCTTAGAGCAGCACAGAGACACTACACTTCTCCCGCCTTCCCACCATCAGCCCACTGTATCGACCCAATCGGCTGGCATCACGTATAATGAAAACCAATCAGCGCCCACACCCTTCCCGATAGAAACCGCGTATCAAGTGTTACACCAAACCCATACAACCCCTCCGCTACTCCCGATGTCTTGGACATCGTCATAACCAAGAAAATATCATTTCCGGTGTATCTGCCTTTGTGCTCCGCACTAAGCTCAGGCCACCTCCCGATTCTCATTGACACTGCGTGTCGCTCATCCTTTCACAACCCACCGGATCGCCCTGACTTCAGGCGCACTGACTGGAACAACTTCCAAGGCTCCGGGCCGGAACGGTATCCCGAGCAGGGCCTTGAAGCATCTTCCCAAACGGGCGGTTTCCCTCCTGGCCCAGATCTTCAATGCGGTTCTCCGTACCCATCTCTTTCCCCCGAGTGTGGAAACACGCTCGAGTGATCTCTGTCCTTAAACCGGGGAAGGATCCGGCCCTGCCCTCTTCCTATGGGCCCATTAGTCTCTTTGGACACGATTGGTAAACTATTTGAAAGGACTTACATGTAGTAAGAGAATGCGGACTGATGCGAGACGAGCAGTTAGGGTTTAGACCCAGGCGTAGCACGTCCTTGCAGCTGGCCCGCCTCGTCGAAAGAATAACTAGGAATTTCGGCGAAAAGAGGCTCACCGGCGCAGTTTATCTCGACGTGGCCAAAGCCTTCGACACCGTCTGGATCAATGGTTTCCTGTATACGTAACGTCCCTGAACTTCCCATCTTACATAGTCCATGCAATCCCATCCTACCTCAGGGGTCGGACGTTCGAAGCGTCCTTCCGGACGGTCACGTCATCTCGTCGAGGCATGCGGGGTGGGTAGCTCAGGGTGGGTTAATCTCCCCCGCCGTCTTCAGTCTGTACGTCAACGACATGCCTTCACACTCGCACCACGTCGAGTTGGCCTTCTAGGCGGACGACACGGCCATCATAGCCACGTCCCGTAAGCTGACGCTGCACGTCCGCTACCTGGAGTAATACCTCAACGATCTTCAACGGTGGTTGAGGACTCGCAATTGTCTTTAAGAGAACCGCGATTATATTCGCGCGTGCCGGACGGCGCTTCATCCAGCCCCTACCAGTAACACTCTTCGGGGAACCAATCCAGTGGGTCGACACAACTTGTTATCTGGGGTTGACCCTAGACACACGACTCACCTGGTCGCCTCACATTGATCAGGTTAGGAAGAGGGCTCCTCAAAGGATGGGTATGCTGGGTCCCCTCCTGAATAGGAAGAGTGATCTCTCCGTCAGTATTAGTGTCCTGCTATATAAGCAGCTCATCCGCCCCATGATGGACTATGCGTGCCCCGCGTGGAGGTCCGCTGCACGCACCCATGTCCGGAGGCTACAGGTGTTATAATCCAAGTTTCTTCGCCTCGCTACTGGTGCCCCGCGGTACGTACGTAACAGGCAGATAAACGGGAACCTGGGCCTTCCGCTGTTTGCCGACCACATCAGAGCCCTGACTGAGAGTTTTGACTCAAAGTTAGTTGTTGTGTGGAAGCCCCTAGTACGGCAACTCGGCAATTACTTACTCTGAACGAGGGATGACCCCATCGCCTGAAGCGAAAGCCAAGGGCGGTAGGGGACAGCAGGCCAGTCGAGGCCATCGCCCGCGATGACCAAGTCGACTAAACGAATCGCGTTCGGCGCTGATCAGCCAAGCGCCCTTCGGTTACCCTGACTGAAGTTTTCCGTGATTTTTCCTCAGTTGCAAGGCAAATGCCATGTATACGATGCCAAGTCGGGGCACGGCCGGCACTTCCCTCCCCCAGGCGCGGCGGCTTCACCTAAGCGCCTGACTAACGTCGTATACCTCCAGTTTGCGACAGAGCCAGTCTGGGCTCAGAACCCAGGCAGCCAACCAACCAACCAACCAACCAACCAAAGTTTATCCCTCCCGTACTTAGTCCAGGGCAACCTAGGCCCTAGGCTTTGGCATGATCAGTCAAGACCCTCAGCCTGACTTCAAAATCGTTAGCGTAATCTTAATCCCCTGTCAGAGTTTAGTTGTCTGTTACAGAACCTGTCGATGCGGTCAAACGCAGGAATGGCTAACAGAGAAGGGGACGTCGACTTGCGCTTCGCGCAAGTCTCCGCCCCCCAGTTAACACTTTAGCTTGGCTTGGCTTGGCTTGGCTTGGCTTGGCTTGGCTTGGCTTGGCTTGGCTTGGCTTGGCTTGGCTTGGCTTGGCAACTCATAGTGGTAACTCCTTAGCAACGTTTAACCGATTTGCTAAACGTTGCTAAGGAGTTACCACTATGACTTGCGTAACATCCCAGAATAGCGCATATCTCATGTTTAAACTTGCTTTGTGATACAATATAATCAGTAAGGACCTGTATGACACATCATGGTGGTTGGCAAGAATGGTCCGTAAGGTGGGCGAAACGTAGTGTCTTCAATTGTAGGCTTAGTGACATTTTCTCTTAACATCCGTGGTGGTTCATCCGATACAGCGACTAAGTTACGTGCTGAATGATGGTCGATTCCATGCCGGGGGAGAGATTCGCCCCCTCAACACCGAATTTGGATCTCTTCTTTTGCCTGGCCCAGTCACCTACCAAATGGGTACCGTGAATATACAGCGCCGAGGGTGAAGCTGCTCTTTAACATCTTTCTGTCTGCTGCCGAGGTTAAGAATATGTGGACATTTGAACTGTACTCACTCATCCGTGTTAATGGCATGGTGCGGAATTAAACACAGTAATAACTCTGTCGTAACCGTAAGTGGCATTTGAATAAATATTGAGGTACAGTCAGGAGCAGAATGCCACGTTGTCCGTCTTTTAATGGCACTTTTATATGACGGTTAATGATGTTGCCCAAGACCGTATTTTATGACATACCCCTTCTAAAGTATAGGCAAAATTTTCCCAGTGCTTAAATAAGCAGCACGCAAGAAGAGGTGCATATGTAGTTGCTCAGTAATTACGTGCATTCTTAAAATGAAAACTCTATGTAGGTGACTGAGGAAACCTTACCGCTTGTAAGTGTACGGACAGGCTAAAAAAAATTGTATTTTTTTTTTACAAAATTTAGACAAATATTTTGACACAAATGGGGTGTGGAAATCACAACCGTTTTGTAAATCTGGTTTCTTACGTCATGTACCTTGAATATAAGTATGGACGGAGCGCTTTTCTCTGAAATGTTTGTGCTTATTTGCCAAGCTACAAGAGGTGTATCTCAGAATAAGGATCTCTTTTAATTTTCTTTATTACGGTTTTGGAAAACCTCGCCCACAGAACATAAAAGTCTTTACATATTATTGGATTTGAACGTCTTCAAGTGTAAATGCAGATAAATGTGGTTGTGAACCAGTAAATTTTGTCCACATTGTTTTAAGACCTGGGAAGGATTCGTTTCCGCGTTTGCGAATCAGTGTGTCAAAATGTGTATCTCTTCTGCGTAACAAATTTAAGCAACTTTAGCATCCTAATTGCTAAGCAGAGAGATAATCTGTCCTAAATTTGAAATGTAGACAACATAAGATGATATACAGGAACTGCGTCATGTATGGATGCTTGGCGTAGTTCTTGTTTTTGAACTCTTTCTTACATCCTGTACATCTGTTTGTATATTTATATGAATACGTGCTGTCCATTGCAAGGACAGCTGATATTTCAGTACGGCTGACTTGGGCAAGAGGGTTTGAACCGCGCTTTTGATAACTTCTCTCAGCTTTACATAAATAATATTTATGCAATTAAATTTAAATGTGCCGAATTTCATTCTGAGCTTCAAACTTTTGTATAACCCAGAATTTGAAGCGAAATAGTCACTTTTGAGATACGAAGCTGTAGGGTACAAAACTGGTTATGAATTGGCAGTTTTCAGGCCATTCGTTGCACGACAGGACGAGCAACGTTTGGTGTTACTTCAGCCAGCAGCCTCAAACTTTCTACACTCTGTCCGAATGTTTGTAAGGTTGTAGAAATAATCGTATTATTTTATGTTTATTGGACCGTGCATCATTGTGATAATTGAAGAATAAAAACCAACTAGATGCTACTTATTATTTTATTGTACTTCTTATAGGCTCAATATGTTTCCGGCACTACTATGCCCATCATCAGGAGCTCGCGACTATAATGTTTATTACCACATTGGCCGTTTAGTTCTGTAAAGATGGAAGCGGTAGCTTTAATGTAAAATTATTTCAGACGCCATTAACCCCCAGCCCCCACATACTACATGAAAAGACCAGTCGTGCTTTAGCCTGTAGCCGGGACACTACTCCAGCCTACCCGTACCTAACCTCGAACTTACAGCAAACCAAGGTACGTACAATTTCAGATTCACAATACTAATTAACAATAACAACACATCGAATTACCAATCCACTATTGAAACTCACCACACACAACAGAACACTACGATCACCACGCATAAAGGATCACAGCTATTAACCTTTTGGCGCCGGAATTATTTTTTTAATTTTAGCACACCCTGTTTATAAAATGTGAATAATACAGGAACCAAATACGTTAGAATTATGGGGAAAAAACTGCATTTTGAAGAGAAAAAACGGAGAGTATATACCACGTTTAAAATATTCGGTACCTATATTTGTTGAATAAATATATAAAATGCATATTTAGAGGTTAGCGGTGCGGTACGACCACTATAGTTGACATTATGCGTCAAAAGGTTAAAATTAATAGAAACACGTTTCCAGCTACAACCAAGCGACAAAGAGCTTCACACCGAACACACACCACTAAGATCCATAATTTTACATTAACGCTGTAGCTTTCATCTTTACAGAACGAAACGACCAATGTGGTAATCAACATTATGGTCGCGAGCTCCTGATGATGGGCATAGTAGTGCCCGAAACATGTTGAGCCTATAAGAAGTACAATAAAATAATATGTAGCATCTAGTTGGTTTTTATTCTTCACCAATCGTATTATTTCAAAAACGTACCTTTCTAAAGAAAACACAACAGTTTCGTAATCGCAAACAAAATTGCATTGATATCAACCAGTTACGCACTACGGAGAAAATGAAAGTTTTGGTATGTGATTTTTCAGTCTCTCTTCTCTTTGAAATTTCAGTGTAAAATTCCAACAGGTATTTACACTGTTAGTCGATGTTTCCCTTTATTTTCGCACGATACCGGATGGCAGGTAATACTGTGCCATAACTCTTCCTATAGTGATCATCATTATTACCATCGACATAAGGCTGAGGAAGTGCACTTTGATTATGGGAAAGGAGGTAGCATATTTATTTCAAACGCTGATAATAACCTCAAAGACTTCCCAATCCGAACGAAAATTCTCTTTGGCTTAAATGCTACCCCTTTGAGAAAGGATTGTTTATCTTAAAGTTAACGGATTGCCTTTGACGGTGTCGTTTTTTGCTTCGTAGTTTACAACAATATTTTCTCCATTGTATTTGGCGCATCGTGTCTATTGTGCAAGTCGTTGTTGGAAAATTATTCAGTATGGCCCTCCAGTGACACCTATACTTGCAACAGAGTATTTTCAAACACATCCTACGAACAAAATGTCTGTATCTAAATTTTTGATAGTCATTGTCTTGAAGTTGAGAGTTACAAATCTTTGGACCAATATTCTTTCTCTTTTGGCCATCTAGTTCCTAATATACTAGTAAAAAAACTTAACATTTTTCCAGCTACTGCTCTGAACATTCGAACCCTCTTCGTTTTTGAGCACGAAATGCTCAGAATGTAGGTCTGTGTTAAACTGTGCCCTGCAATCGTCGTGAAATATTTCGGCAGAACACAAAGAAGCTGAATTCTGAATTCGTTGCCAATTTCCCTTGGTTGCCAGTGAATACCGCGTGTATTGTAATTAACGTAGCATATTCTTCCGTAAGATATGATATTCTCGCGGCTGCGACTATCAAGAACACTGTCTTTTTGGATGTTACTCCGTCTGGCCTGGTAGATAGATACCACCGTTTTTTGGGAGGTCGCTTTTTCCGACTTCAGGGCAATTTGAGGATGGAGGCAGCACTTTCCTCCTGAAAATCGGTAACTAACCTCCAGACCGCACAGTGTCACGTACCAGAATACCGTGCCATTACTGTATTACTTTATGCTACAATGGTTCATACAGTCTTTGATTGCGAATTGCATAAAATTAAGGCCTAATGGGCATGTTATCTTTATGTAATGCTTCGTCTCCAGTGTTCATAAACATATTTTTATGACAGTCGTCCGTTTAGGTCTACAGTTTGGGAATATTTTGTCTTGGTTCATGTCGGTTGAATATGACAATTGAATTTCAAATCGAACTTCATCACCACTTGGGAGCACTGCTTCCCATTATTTCGCTCATAGCCGTCTTACCGATTTTGCCTCTTCAGTAACAGTGATACCTTTTCCTGCGCGACTTACTCTTTTGCCCAGAGGATGGAGGCGGTAGGTTCATCCGAAACGATGATACCATGTGTAAAATTACATGACGGTACATTTCAGAATACCGTCTCTCGTATATGAGAATATTATGTTGGAAATTTTCCATTGTCTGAGGCATACTGAATATGCAAGGCTTTTCGGAATCTGGCTGTGCTACCATTGCCAAGTATAATAGTGTAATACAGCCTTATCTGTTATTTATTAGCTCGAGGTAATATAAGATCGTCCAAGTTGAACAGGATTTACAATGTATTATAAAATGAACCTGGTTCCGAAACGTCGTGCATATTAAATATACCCCCCAGACAACGTCAGGGGGTATGCGGAGGCGCAGTTTGGTTGAAGCACTGCGCTACAAGTCGGAAGGTCGCGGGTTCGATTCCCGATGGTGTCATTGGAATTTTTCATTGACATAATCCTTCCAGCCGCACTATGGCCGCGGGGTTGAGTTAGCCTCTGACAGAAATGAGCACCAGGAATATCTCCTGGTGGGTAAAGGTGGCCGGTATTTACGGCTGACAACCTTACCACCTTCACGTACCGATTGTCTTGAAATTTAGGAGCCTCAACCTCCTGGAACCCTCTGGGCCTGTCCAGGCCTGTAATGGGATTGCTTTACCCCCAGACAAAGTCACTATCCAACGTCAGGTTTTTAATAATGACTCACCCATTGCTACTTGGTTTCAGATAATTATTGAATTACTGTAATACTCTTGGCAAACAAAACTGATTATACAACTAGATACTTGGTAGCATTAAACAAAAGAACTGCTGTCTGTGTTCCCTGACACCACGGCAGACTACGCGACGTATAACATTCACGCTTCATGTGCTGGGTATGGTGACAATAAAAAATATCCCAACTCCTGAGAAATGCGCTCTTCTGGGTTATTACGCAGCGAGTAGTGGTAATTTCTTACCGACCTTTCGGTACAATCTACTGGTTCCATCTTCAGGGTTCAAGATTCCTCGACCCCTAAAATCACGCATTTAAAAGCTAATCCAGCCAAACCAACCAAAACAGAGCTTAGGGCGGAGACTTTCTCTTCATGGAAAGAGACAGCACTTTGTCCATTTGACCATACCTGTGCACGGAACATACTTTTGGGCGAGACACAAAAACCGTGGTATTGTAAAAGGAATGTTGCCTATTCTAACGGATTTACCGTCGTTGTTGTGAGCTTTTGGTGTGCTACAAATGGTACTATATCCTTTCGTGAGGAAGAACTCTAATTTGAAGGTTGCGTGGGGACTGAACCTATAATTGCCTTAGATAAGGGCCTGTGCGAACTCGGGACGTTCTTTGTTGGGGTCGAAATTGGGCCATGTCCCACTTTTTAAGTGTACCATAGCATTCGCCTTACAACAAAAAAATCGCGTAAAACCCTGCCAGGTAGCCGCAGTATGCTGGCACAGATCGTTCTGTCTGCGTAAACGCCTATGTACAGGTTGCTGATTTCAGTCGCTTGAAGGTGAGGCTTCATGTAGCTGTGATTAGCCTTCGGTCGGCACAAATGTTTTCCAAGTTGCCTAACTTAGAGAGTTCGACGCACCAGCTGCCTTTGCATAAAAGGCTTCGGTTTGCGTTCGACAGAAAGTAGAAAATCGAAATCCTCATTAATTTGCTTGTTACCAACTTACTCAGGTTAACTAGCATTGCGAAGACAGATCATAGCACCTGCAGCTTGCTGATGTGGGTTTTGGCAGTAGACCTCCAGAGATGAAAGGCTTAGTCCGTCGTCGGACGATTGAGCTACTTACAATGCATAAGGCCGTTTCTGATGGAGAATAATCGATTTCCATTGCGTATAAAGATTAAGTTCATGTATCACAGAGAGCACAGCGCGCTTCCATAAAAAAAACCCATTCCATACAACACTTTCCACCACCCGAACTTAAGTATGTAGCCACACGTTTTACGTTTAATCGATGGAGTACATTATCGTCTGCACGCTCCATAAAAATACTAAAGGAATGGATAATTGTTTAAAATATCACACACAATTCGTTCCCTATTAATAGCTTTAAAGGACGTTACAAGACGCGAAATAGAAGAATGTATTGTGTGATAATGACAGTGATAATTTACAATTTAAAACACAAAGGTTTACCTTCACATACGTGGGAAAAGAAACAGCATTTGTTATGAAACCTTTTAAAACGTGCTGTCTGTAAATAACTTTTAAAACCAATAATTCCATACAACATAACCTAAGAATGAATAAACTGTTTACGAATAATGAAGACAAATATTTCGCAAGCTGTGTATACCTGTTAAATTGTCTCGATTGTTTTAAACGATACATGGGACAAACCAGCAGGCTTTCTCCCCCCCCCCCCCCCCACCATTTAAAAAACCTTTTTTTTTTTTTATAAAAAAAAAATTTAAAAATTTTTTTTTTTCTCCTCTCGGTTTGGCCCCCTTTTTTGTAAAAAGAAAACCCGTTTTTCCTTGTCCCACTAACC
>Ga0136643_10007505_pt1 | contig 15776 bp, 5 predicted proteins | sample TergutLab28metaG_FD_96883 | JGI IMG/M metagenome (GOLD analysis project Ga0136643, IMG submission 96883) | Labiotermes labralis P1 segment gut microbial communities from Petit-Saut dam, French Guiana - Lab288 P1 (version 3) (version 3) | ecosystem: Host-associated > Arthropoda: Insects >... | reverse complement strand
CAGGTCCAAAGCCTCTACCAAAGCGAGCTCTCCACATAGTGCGATCTAGAGCTTCCTCCTTCGAATGAGAGTATCCTCTCCTTTCCTTAAGGTCATACAGTAGCTTCCTACTTCTTCTTCGTCGTCTTTCTGTCACTCCTATCCCCCCTTTCATCTTTCCATCAATAACCCGTTGTAGAAGGTAGTTTCTACGCAAAATGTGCCCAATCCAGTTACCCTTCCCTTTACTTATTTCATGTAGGATATCCCTCTTCTCCTTGACTCTAAGTAATACTTCTTCGTTTCTCACACGATCTTTACAACTGATCTTCTCCATCCTTCTCCAGCACCACATTTCATAACTTTCCCTGTGTTTCTGATCTACTGCCCGAAGCGTCCAAGTTTCAGCACCATATAAGCTATGCTCCAAATGTAGCATTTTACTAGTTTCTTCCTCAATTTTAAATCCAATGTGCTAGTAAAATGAGACCTTTTCGTGTTGAATGCAGGTTTTGCCATGGTAATTCTGGTTTTAATTTCACAAATACATCTTTCATCATTTGTTAACATGCTACCCATTTAAAAGATTTCACATTTTCTAGTTGTTTTGGTTTATCATAATTTTACCGGGAAAGGTTTTTTGAAATTCTCATTATTTTTGTTTTTTTCCACATTCATTTCCATTCTACAGTGTCTTCCAATTTCAATTAGTTTATCAGCCATGTCCCGTAGAACTTTTTCTTTCATACCATATATACAGGGACACAGAATATTTACATGAGTCTTCGACGAAATTGCACAGCCTCGTATACTGACACCGAACCTCGCAAATGTCTGCAAAGGTACTGGAAGTGTGGGTCGTATTGCATGGCCTCCGCTTTCACCTGATCTGACACTTTTAGACTCATGAAGGATGTGATGCAATGTTTTCCGCTGCCCACAGCCCTACTTGAGGTGCAGCAGTGCATCATGCGGGTGTTTATCATGGTGGACCAAGACATGCCGCGTCGAATGTGAGGAGAATTAGACCATCTAATTTAATGTACGAAGGGCAACCAAGGGAGATTACCTCGAAAACGTATAGACATTGTGTGAGCGGGTTCCTATCGTTACAACTACTGTAACGCATTTGCTCTTTATTTAATGTTTTCAAGTAGGTTTTTGCTCACTCCACATATTAAAGCACTGTCTTCACTCTCTAATTATACTTTCATCTAGCATAAATTTCCTGCCACTGAGCTCAAAAAGCGCATTTCTTCCTCTTTATTTCTCTAGTGATCTATAATTTTGAAGAATTTAATAAGACTAAATTCGTAGACTGTAAGACCTCAAACACCAAGAAGTTATCCTGTAACTTATCCTTTCTCTTGGATAATTCACGAAGACCCATGTCAGAATAACTGCATCCTTCTTTATATCGGATCCACCCTCTAGTCACATGACCATAATGTCTGAAATACCTCTCTCCCTCCGGCGTAAGAGGTTATAAATTCGCGTGCCCTCCACTCTTTTTTTCCATAGGTAAGCGAGCTGCTCATATATTTTGGAAAGCGTGACACAGCAGTTTCTTGGCATCATGCAGTTAGCAAATATAAACCAAGAGAGCTTCTTGATGAATAAGAACACGAGCCTCAGGCTATGCGTTATGCGACATGACGCTTATGTGCAATACCATTGCTTCTGTCCGAAATGTAAGAAGGTTATTACTATTTGAGTTCTGTAACCAGTAAAGCTGTAGAGTTCGACAAAGCAAGACTTGCAAACTGGTGGGACGTAAAAACGTTCAGCTGTTGAAAGGGAAATGGTAGGATGACTTGTAGCGGTTTGTGTGACAGGCACTTGCCTTAAGGCCTAGGTCTAAATTGAAGCTGGGGACAGATTAGCAAAAACAAATTAAAAACGATATTTATTGCCGGTTACAGTGGTAATGTAGTGTAAATTTAGACCATTCGAAAATTGACGTCACGCTTTTAAATCCCGCTCAAGATGTGGACTTCTTTCCGTTTATCTCTGCGTTGTCTTATACACAGAGAGCATTTTTATAAATTCACGTCCCATCCAAGGCATTGTAATTGGACATGTGACATTAAAAGGAACGGAAAGTGACCTACTGGTAATCGCAGATAGGGAAGAAGGACAGGGGAAATGAACAATACACCTAACAGACAGACAGACACGAACAAAGGAAAGTAAACACAGGAGAAAAGACATAAAAATGCTAAATGGCGTAAGAAAATGGAATAAGCTAGACTGTAAAATTGTAATCACTGTCACGATTTTATTTCAGTGTTAGTATTTGAGTGGTAAGCTACGAACCGAAATTAACTCTTCTAAGTATGACTTTTTTTAGGAATAGGAATACAAAATTCAATGTATACGTCACAGAGAATAAGAATATGCTTTTTTTCACGTTCGTACCGTGCAGCATCTTGATATTATTAAAGTTTTATTTTTTCACCAACTGATGCACCAGTGAGTTGTCTTAAAAACGTTATTAAAATTTACATGAAAACAGCCCCTGTTTTAACATAAATTTTAATGTAAATTTTAATACTGGTTTTCAAGACAACTCACTAGTGCATCAGATGGTGAATAAAATAAACTTTAATAAGAATCAACGTCTTTTATTGTAACCAGAGGATTATTTTTAGATATGGCCGATATTTATTGGCAGATCCTTGCAAAGATTTTAAATACACTTTGTGCCAGATGCAGATTTTCTGGAAGTTACAGCTTGTGGTACATATAATTAGCACTGGTTTTTAGACGGCTAATCTGTTACAGCAACTTAAAGTGTAGACTTTCTGTACCAAAATGAACTGAAATTTGGGCACGCAATAGCTTGAAATAAAATATGTTACCGACACGAAGCCTCCTCCCAGATTTTGTGCTAACTGTAAGCATTTTGCTTAAAGTAGCATAAGAATAGAATATTACAGCGTTAGTGAAACAGAATAAATCTGACGGCTACTAAGGCTTTTGCATATCTATTAGTAGCGTAGTGCATAAGAATAGCGCTTATCAAAAATACGAAATGACTTTTTGATCCAAACTGATCTGCTGATTGAAATCGTTCGATCGTTTATCAACATTTTAAAAATTATATTCCGCCAAGGAAGAAGAGCTACAGGATATGGACAACTACAGTAAATTACATTTAGCAATCTTGTGGTCGTCGTGTATAATAATGGAGATTATGGCTTGGATAATGTAAATTATGCGTCCGTCTCCTTAAATACTGGGTATGTTATGTAAAACTTCCCTGAGATACATCAATCATAGGAGGCGGAGGGAAATAATTATCCCGCCTAAACTCGTTCTATTATGGAGCTACAGCCTTTCAGAACGGGACACACGATTACATAGATCACTTTTATTTCACAACTGATATTAAAATGAAGACTAAAATCAGTGTTGGGGAATCCAATATAATTTCCATATTTTTAAACAAGAGTGTGATAATAAAATTCTGTATTGCAAGATGAAAAACCGTGTTATTAGTACGAACGTTCAGCTGCTTTTAATGCGTTCCGTATTTGTATGTTTAAACCTAGTTGAAAATATTTCTGTAGCACGTAGATTTACAAAAAGTGAAAAAAAACGGGATATTTGTTAACCAACCAGCTCGTGTTAGATTTTATACTTTTACGCAGAATCTATGAAGTGTGATGTATTCTGAAAGTATGGTACATGTCTGTCAGGCCACTAGGTGGTACAACACACAGGCCAGTAGCCTTTAAAATTGAATCGTATTGTGACGGAGAAACGTAATATATTCCATTCCCACACAGAGAAATTACGTGAGGAGGGTTAGTACTTTAGGTACTAGAGGTAAATGTACATAACACCTGCTACAACATGAAGAAAATTTATAAGTTGTGTAGAATTCTCAAAATAAATACCAATTTTTTTTTTCAAAAAAAAAGCCTAAATTAACTTGTCATTCGAATGGTTATAGTCTCTGTTCTCTGTGAGGTAAAAACTGGAGTATTATGCATAATTATATGAACGTAAAGCTTCAAAGGGTTAAACTCTGCTGTAGAATTTTCGGCTGGGAATTTAAACACACATGCAATTATTTTGAAATTTCACATGAATTTTAGTAATTTAGGGAGTTTATGATCGGAAAAAATTAATCTAAAATTGGATAAGATTACAAGAATCAAATTCCATTGGTTTTTGCTGGTGTTTGGCAGTGTAATTGTCTGTTTAATGCGACAGTCGTGTGTGTTCCAACGTAATGTAGAAAGAAATAAACGTTTAATTATGATACTTGATATCCAAATTAATGGCAACCTGAGCCCCATTTGTATATTTAGAAATAATCTACATACTGATAAATGTTCCTAACTGCCTTATATTCCGGGTTACAGTGTCACTCTACTTAGTAATAAAGGGTTAACCAGAAATCGGGCTATTTTGTAAACCTCGCAACTGATCAAACTAATTTATTTAAGGACTCGTAAACTGAAAATTCTGACGTACAGGAGGAGGCAGTTAATTTGGTACCCATACACGTATGTATGGTGACCGCGGTAGCACAGTGGTTAAGGCACTGTGCTACAAATCGGAAGGTCGCAGGTTCGATCCCAGCTGGTGTCAGTGGATTTTTCATTGACATAAAATCTTTCCGATCGCACTGTGGCTCTGGGGTCGACACAGCTTCTAACAGAAATGAGTACCAGGAGTATTTCCTGGGGGTAGAGGCGGCCGGTGCGTAAGGCCGACAACCTACCACCATCCTGTGCCGTTGTCACGAAATCTGGGAGCCTTAACTTCCTGGAAACCTCTGGTCCTGTCCAGGCCTGTAATGGGACTGCATTACCTTTATACGTATGTATATGTCTCACATCCTGAAACCTACGTTCTGAAAATAGCCTACATTTCTCCGTACACTCTTCCCCAAACTCATTACGCGGCGCAGCATGGCAAAGGAGTTAGAGCAACTTCTTTTTGAATTATGAGAATAAAATTTCGCGATATTTCATGGGGGTGGTGAGCCGAAACCTCTGTTTTTATATACACCCTCAGGAAGAAATCACAGTTCGTAAAATCAGACGATCTAGCAGGCCCTTTCTTTAGATAAGAAACGACTCGGAAACAAACATGTAACAGGGTTTATGGATATTATTGCTGTGTGCAATAGGCTGATGATGCCGGTTCATTAAGATTAATTCAACGATGACGCCGAAAACAAACGTTGACTTTCGCGAAACTGCGTCCATTTTTTGTAATAAGTCTTCCGGCCGTTTTTCCATTGTAACTGAATACTGTGGGACTGCTAACACAGAGCTGGTGGTTACACTTCCCTCGACATAAAGGAGCCCTAAAGAACCAGCTTGTGAAATGGCCCTTTTTTCTGTGTAAACTGTATTTCGCTTCACAGTGTGTAAGAGGACGAGGATGTAAAAACAATCTTTGTTACTTTAAGGTCTGCCATTCCTGTAGCGTCATTACATAAGTGAGAATATTAGTTGGGCTTGAGAAAGAGAGAGAGAGAGAGAGATTTGCAGCAGGGTAGAAAGAAATTTTAACAATTAGGGTGGACATGTAAAGAACGACAATGGCTTGAAGACTCACACATGGTTGGATGGGGGTGATTTCAGAATTGCACTTTCTGTCACATAGATTTGAAGAGGGCAGTTCTGACCTTCAGAGCCAAATTAATAGTGGAGCAAATTTGGTATATCTGAAGATAAAAAAAAATATTACTTCTTATTTAAAAAGGTCCTCGTAAATGGGATTCTTTTATAGTGATTGTTGCAGCCTACAGACTTATCGTGAAAAGTGCTTCGTTAAAGACGTCGGATTGGAATAGTAATATAATTTTGTATTGCCAATTTCCGTTTTATGTTGTCGATACCTACTTATTGTGCTTTCTAATGAAGACTCGTCCTGGTATTCTAAAGTAGAAGTAAGCCTTAAAAAAGATAAATCTCAAATAGTAGGTCTGTCAGTGTCCTCCAAGTGTTTAAATTAGTCGACAACTAATTTATCATTAAAGTTATGACACATAAACGGAAAGTTTTTAAATCATACTGGCAAAATCTTAACAAACGTTCTGCCTACACATTTCATAGCTCGAAGATGCTTGTACTAAGATGTACGGACATAACCTGTTATGCCGTACGCCTATACGAAATTTATTGTGTCCAACACATAAGTATTGTTATAGAATTTATGATTTTGGAAGTTTTATAATGTGGTTTTACATATCGTATAGAAATTAATATGCTATATGCCTAGCAGTGAAGGCGATTTTGAAAGGTGAAGCAGGGGAGTGGAGAAAATTAAATAATAAATGCTACTGATATTTTTGTTCTTCGCATGGTGGTTTTTGGATATTAAATAACCGAAGATGGAAGTAATTGAGTATAAGAACACGTGGGAAATGAGAAGTGCGTGCAAAATTTTGATTAAAAGCTTGGAAAGAATTTATTATGTAATTAGGCGTTATCGGAAGTGTAATATTAAAGCAAATCTTGGAAAAAAACAAGCGTGAGAACTGAACTAAGGTGGCATGGTTTTTTTTTGAACAATTCTAATTGCTTTTTCCATAAATGTAATGTAATTTATTAATATGCGAGTCAGCAGCTTCTCAAGGACAATTTTCCATGATTCTCGCATTGAATATTTTTAATCTGTCTATGCTGTTATGTTTCCAAAAAAGGAATACCATGATTTAGCACTGAAAAGACGCATGAACAAAACTGTAACATATACTTAAAATTTTAGTTTTAACATTTTTCGGAACATCCTGTGTATTTAAATAGAATTTATAATACGAATGTTCAGAAAACGCGAATTAACCTTCAATTTTAACCTTTTAAATGTGTTATTTGAATATTCAGGAATATAATGTGAAATTGACATACACTTTTACGGGGAATGGAGACGTACTCATTTCCTGAACACGTCTATCAGTACTGCCTTCTTTAATTCTATCAATTACGAAGACAGATAAGAAAAGATGTATAGAACAGATGTTAAAGGTCAAGTCTTGGGAAAGTGCGGGCTACATTTCGAGAGGCGAACAAGAACATTACTTTTGTTAGAAATTTCCCAAGTCTCAACCGCTCATCATTCTGGTACATATTGTTGCAAAGTTGCGGATCTTACAAAGACGGAAAAATATTGGCGCAGATTTTTGGTCTTATAAATACCGAGCTGGAATATAATTTTGAAAGGTTTTTTGGTGTTTTACAAATCGACTTGTATTCCAGTTGGGAGGACTGCGTAAGAATGAGGCATTGCAACTTGATACACGAAAATCGAGACAGCAGATTGCTTAGAAACATTAATATCTCTCTACCACACTACAAGGTAACATGTCCAAGACGACAGTAATCTTTAATTTGTTATTAAAAAACGGATTCTGAATATATATGTTCTTTCCATGGGAGTCCGCAATGAATGCAGTTATTGGTGGTTGTAATCGGAATTCCTTCTTCGCACTTTTCATCTTCTGAACTGCCCACCAAATTAGCATTACGTTTGGTGTGGGGGGCTTATATTACAATTCATTAAAGGGAATTTAATTTTCACTATTACTAATCTTACCGTAAATAAAGGTCAAACGTAAAATATGAAGACTTTTATCGCCTCGTAAAAGATTGATATGACCAATGTGGCAAGTTATAAACCACTTTAAGCTATTCAGATTTGTGTCAACAGTTGAATATAATGGGTTCTTAGAGCTCCTGAATATAAAAAAGATATGAAATTAATGTATTTGTCCAATGTTCCTCCAGTAACCTTCCTTTGTTCCAGGCTTAACCCGTTTTTGCTCCCAGTAAATGTCATCTTTAGATAATGACAAGAGTTGTGGAACCCTGTTGGATTGTCACTGACAGGAGAAGAGCAAAGTAGACTGAAATTTGTCTAAATTACTTATAAAAGCCAAGTCATACTTTGCAGATAACAAGGACACTGTCGTTTCCGTAAAGGTGCCAGTTAGTGCCAATTGTGGAAATCATCGATGTTGTTTTTAAAATTCCAACACAACCCATAGAGACATTATGGAAAAAATCCAGAAACTTGATTAGATTAGGTGGTATATGTCGTTATTACATAGCTATGAACGATCAGAGAAACACAAAGAAAACTCATTTTTTAGTGGCAGATATCTCTTGTACCTTAGTTTTCAGCACAAATTTTTGTCTGAAGCATCACCAGAGAACCAGGTAATTGTACAAATAGCAAGACAACACACTGGAAAATTCTGTGTACTCCTTTGGAGTGACCTGGTATAGTCGTTGTAGTCTGGTTAGGGTTATACCGGTGGTTTCGCTTATCTCTTTCTGCAGGATGACCGATGGGGTGTATGAAGGTACATGACCGCAAATTATCATTGTGCATGCTAATTGTGAAGATTCAAGACTACTATATATATTATCCACCATCACGGTGCTCATAGTGACTGCGCTTGTAATGGATGGTTAATAATCTTTCATGTTTTCTCTACGATTATCCAAATAAAATTTGGATATACCTAAAGAATAATAGTTTAAGATGGTATTTATCATCCTCATCATCCTTGCACTGTCACGGCGTACTATTGGTAAATTGTCCATAGTAGGAAATATTTCAAGTAATTGCCGTAGTAGTTAATATTTTTAAAACTATTCATGTTCTGTGCTGTAAGACAAGTTATTTATAATATTCCATCAACTGCAATATAATTAGATGCTGGACTGATCTGGCTCAGGATAGGAACAGGTGGCGTGTACTTGTTACTGAGGTAACGATCCTTCTGGTTCCGTAGAATACAGGGAATTTCTTGACTAGCTTAGAATCGGGTAGCTTATCGAGAAGGACTTTGCTTCATAGAGTAAGTAACTAATAAACAAATATGTGGCAATCCCCTACATGTTTCGGCCTTTTTCGGCCATCTTCAGGGGGATATTCAACAAAGAAAAATAGTCGTGGCTATTAATGTGCATTAATCCGTGGTGATATAAACAGCCGTTGAAGACACAAGGATGTATCCCTGAAAACAGGGATGAATTTGTGTAATAGATGTTTGTTTTCAATCACATAATAACTGTTATGATACATACTGCACTGTGTATTTCAATATTTTAAACAATTTTAGTGTTTGTATTTTAACTGTACCATTCCTCATCTGTGACATAAGTAGCCGTTATTTTATTTTTCTTTGTTGAGTACCGCTCTGAAGATTGCCCAAAAAGCCCGCAACATGTGTGAGAATGACCATACATTTGTATATTATTGTATCCAATTAAAGAGCAATTTTTGTAACGTAGATATTATATTTGTTGCTATAATCTCTTTGCTGTTGCAAAGAGGCTGGGATGGCTTAGTTGGTGTAACGATTCGCTACTGGCTGGAATGTCCGGGGATGGAATCCCGATGGGGAAAATTTTGTCTGCACGGCGTCGAGACCGGCCCTGGGAACCACCCGCCTCCTGTACAACGGGTACCGGGTCTCTTCTCGGAGATAAAGATGCTGGGGAGTGCATTCAACACTCACCCCCTTATAGCGCAGAGTTAAAGAACGAGGATACCTCTATCTTCACTCCCCCTCTGGGCCTTCTTGTCCCGTTACAGCTTGAACTGTACCTCACCTTCTGTTGCAAGAAGCGAAAGGAAGAGTCGTGTGCATTTTGAATAAAACGAAACGTGACAAAGAGTCTCTACTGTAGAAACAGTGACACCTGGTGTTTTCTTCACTGACTAGTAGTCTAGTAAAAAAAAAACTAAAAGTAGGACACATTTAGCATTAGCAGAATTAGTGGTAATACTTACTGTGGCTGTGCTGTCGCTATCTGGTTTGAGTTGACGTTCATGCATTTTCTGACGTTCTTTTGTCTTTGTGTTCCTTGGTATGTATTCCAACGGGATCTTCGCATGTTGTCTTTTAGTACAGTTGCGATAAGAAGTTGTGAAGGTCGTCTGTGCAATGTATCATATTTGCGATGTACCAGAGTGTCGAAATGTGTTTTTGCTTGGACGTACGGAAAAGAAGGGCTGAATCAGCCACAGTTCTCTGTTCAGTAACTTCATCCTCTGGATCACGGATAGGCTCGTAATTGTCCATCTGCACCTCTACCTTTGGGGACCGCGGTGACACAGTGGTTCAGGTGCTGTGCTACAAATCGGAAGGTCCCAGCATGTGTCATTGAAATTTATCATTGACATAAAATCCTTCCGATCGCACTATGGCCCTGGGGTCAACTCAGCCTCCAACAGAAATTAGTACCAGGAGCATTTTCTGGGGGTAAAGGCGGCCGGTGCGTAAGGCTGACAACCTTACCACCATCCTGTGCCGTTGTCATGTAATCTGGAAACCTTAACTTCCTGGAACTCTCTGGGCCACTCCAGGCCTGTAATGGGACTGCTTTACATTTTACCTCCACCTTTGTCAGTCGATGTACTACTTTATCCCATTTCATGGGATCTGTACGCTTCCATCACTTCCAGTTTGGGACTCAGAAAATTTTTGGCATTTGATTTAGGTTGTACAGTGCTTACTACTTGAGCAAACGCCCAAAAAGTTTGTATATTTTTTAACATGTATGTTTTATGTTTCGTGCGTATCTTACAACAAACAGCGGTTATTTCTCCAAACAGCTTAAAACATTCAGACAGTTTTTAAGCGCGTTTGCTTCGTCACAAAAAGCGCCTGTAACTTTAGTCATGTCCGTGCATCTGAACCTCTGTCTGTCTGTCCGTATGCATGTAGCAGCGCGACAACCCGCTGGACGGATTTTCGTCAAATTCGATATTGTACAATTTAAAGAAAATGTCTACAAAATTCCAATTTGTTTATAATTGGACAAATATAGCAGGCACTTTACATGAGGACCTAAGCAAGTGTTATTTTTGCCGAGGATCACAACTAGGCCATAAAATTCTGTCTTCAACTGAAATATTATTAGACTGTTACTCCGTCCGCCCGTCCGTCCGTCCGTATATCTGCCTGCCTGTCTGTGAGGGCGGCTCCTAGTGGACAGATTGGCGGCAAATTGTATACTGGGACCGTTTATGGAAAATCTGTCAAGGAATTCCAAGTTTGGTTAGAATCGCGCAAATATGTCGGACACTTTACGTGAATGCCTAAGTAGGTTTTACTGTTCTGGAGACATAAAATCCCTATAAAAGCTCTCTCATCGAATGGAATGATGCCAGGCTGTTAGGATAGCCGAAGACTTAACAAACATTACGTAAAACACAAATTTACGTCACACGTACATTGCATATGTGGTTCAGTGAGTACCTTAGTATTCGGCAATCACTGTCTTTCCACCAAAACTCCAGTTTCAAGTTCATTCATCTACAAATGACACTACATAGTCTAGGTACTGAGAAAATAGCTAAAGAAGGTACAAAAAGAAAGAAAATGACAGTCGCAAGCATGTCCTTAAGCAAAGAATACATATTTATTCCTTCTTTCCTTCCCTTGTAATTTTTCTTATTTTGTTTTTTTTTTTCCTTGCACTCTAACTCAACTTCAGTATTTTAAATCAACACTTGCCTTCTTTGTACACCCCTGCAGTAAAACATACACAGTACTGTTCGTGAATCAGAATCTCTGCCTCCACCCTCCCGACATTTTCCCACGTTGCTAGAGCTCATGTGAGAAAGATGAAGTATTTGTTCCCTCCCATATGCATTGGAAGAAGCTCGCGCCCACCTAGAGGTGCGTCTCACAGATTGAGGAATCAAGCTTACATGCGATAGTTGTCTAATTCTCATTAAGTTGTAACGTATAATTTGTGACTTTTATTAATATGCTAATTTCCTTACCTATAGGTACCTCTTCTGTAATCTTGTATGCAGTTCTCTAGAAGGAACCTTGTGTGAGCAGGGAAGTGAAATATGTTCAGGAATCTGTCACTATCTCATAACATTTGTCATGTAGTACCAAGGCTTTGTAGGCTAAAATATATGAAGACTTTCCGAATTCCTTATTTGTAGCGCAGAGTTCAAGTACCTCTTATTATCGTTCTCTTTCTCCTCGACACTTTCTCGCGTATTCTACACCTTCATATATTCCAGCTGGACTGTGAGAATGAAAAAGAGTTTTGTGTTCTACACCTTCATATATTCCAGCTGGACTTTGAGAATGAAAAAGAGTTTTAAGTTCAGAGATCCCCATTATTTGATGCCTTGCCTCTCTCGTTGCTTTATCTGAATTATTTTAAAAGTAAATTTTGGAATCGCTTCTGTGTGATATTTTAAGCCTTCCTCAGTATTAGGTAAAGAGTGACAGAAAAATCACGAAACCCATTCGAGTCGTCATGCTCGGATAGCAGCCCGTCCAGAGGCTCCAGAACTAAGATTAAGGCCCGTATATGGCATTAGTTATTTTGCATGACCTAGAGCGAGTTGGTTGTCCGTAACTTGTTGAAGTGAATGGTATTTTTTCATGTCATATTTACAGTTGTGTGTCGCGATACGCAAAAGTAATGTTCGAAATGCCACTTAAATACCGGGAACCATTAAAGTTGATTTCTTCCCCCTACTGGTTTGTTAAGCACCATAATTTGATTTGTTACGGACGTTTCGGGAGAGCTTGTCGCTCCCATCTTCAGAGGTCAAAGTGCCCAATAAAACACCTAGCTGAGCAACAACCCAGAAGAAAGAAGATCTCGGTTACAACGTGACGTAAGCCTGAAATTTCGCAAGAACAAAATTACTGCGATGTTGCGGTTGTTGAAGACGTGTAAGTGCCTTAGTCTTTTAATAGGTACGTAGATCTGTTTCACGTGTCGTACCGTGGATCAGGCGTTTAGTCACCGGCCTTTCAAAGCGGATAATCGGATTCGATCCCAGAGCACTCTTTGTGGGTTTTGTGGTACACAGGAATTGGAATGGGGTTTTCGTTGTGTACGTTATTTGTCCCCGTCACTGTCATTCCTCCAATGCTCAGTATTATTTAATTCATCTATTATCGAAGCTGTAGACCTTTAATCTTAGGAATCGACAGCGTCGTTAAATAAAAACCCTTTCCTCTTCTCTCTGTCTATCAAAAGAAATTTGAGAAATATATAGATTGACTCAGCTGCTGTCTCCTCTGTCCGTCCATCCGACCGGCTCAGAACAAAAGCCTGATCACATCAAACGGAATGTCGAATAGAGAAACCTTGTTACAGAATAATATATTGTGTTCATGTAAATAACTGGGTAAACCGGCGATGGGCAGTTCACTGGACAGACACTACCGCGCCTTTGGAAGTTGGTGAGCTTCTCTGGGCACAAACCTTCCGACAATGCAGTACGGATATTTATATCTATATCTCACTGATCTTATTGAAAGGAGAAAATGAACTGTAAGGTAGGAACACGAAACCTAATATTAGGGTTTCATAACGAACCATTTTTCTCAAGTTAATGGTATTTATTTGTAGTACTGTCCACTGTAGACAGAAGTGGTGCTACACGTAAACACAAAATATCAAGACGCACTTTTCTGTCAGTTAGTAACACTATGCTTCCAACTAACACCTTGTACAGGCTATTAGCCTAGACAGATAGCATCACCGTTGGGCGCAAGATCGACGTAACAAACACAAAGTTTTGGTTCATATTTCCGGATGAAAATTCCGCAAGGGACGAAACGATGTCGATTGCGTGACCTTCAAAATTGCATAATTACAAGTGCGATTACAAAAAGTAAGAAAGATTTAGGTAAATTAATTTTAAAAAATTTCTTAAAGATATAGGATGGGAGGCTGAGCACTGGATTTGACTGGCTAATAGCAGGGACAAGTGGCGAGTTGTGAAGGCGGTAATGTCCCTTAGGGTTCCATAAAATGTGGGGAATTTATTGACTGTCTCTTTTCTCTTCAAGAGGGACTTTCCTCTCCGGATTTACTTCAATAAATGACCTTAATTTACATATCGCTCTAGTTTAGTGTTATTCTCACAAACTGCCGTTTGGCCTGTATCACTTAACGTTATGAATCGGTTGGTCTTTGTAAATTTTATAAGTGAGGTGTTGGCTTACTCCACGTATGACCTCCGACAAGGAATAATACTTGTACGTGCTCAGTAACTCTTCGTGACTGCCAAATATATGCCTTCATATGTCACGTGAGCAAGCAAAACATACTTGAGTGTGAGTGTATATAACAATTATATTCTGAAAATTTTTATAAATGTTAACATAGCAGGTTTTAACGAGTAATAAATACTGTTCTTTTGCAGTGTCCAGAGATTAATACGTTTAGGATAATGGGTTTTATTTTTTTACTGAGATTTTTATTTGTTAAAAGTTGTTATATTCTCTTTCGATAAAACTATGGTGATGAGAATAACAAGGCTAACGTCCGCAATACACAGTATGGTAAAAAAAAAAACCTTAGAATGTGGAATGTTTCGGCTATTTCGGTAGCATGATAACACATGATTCGAAGTTTACACGGGAAATTAAATCCAGGATTGCCATGGGTAAAACATCTTTCAACACAAAGAAGACTCTTTTCACCAGCTTATTGGACTTATATTTACGAAAGTATATAGTAAAGTGCTGCGTTTGCAGTACAGCTTTGTGCGGTGCTGGAGACGGATGGAGAAGATCAGTAGGGCAGATTATGTGACAAATGAAGCAGTTTTACGAAGAGTCGAGGAGGAGGGGGAATATCCTACAAATGGTAAAAATGAGAAGGCTGCCTGGATTCGTTACATCTTGCGTAGGAACTGCCTTCTAAACCACATTATTGAAGGAAAGATGGACGGAAGGACAGAAGTATTGGGATGAAGACGAAGAAGACGTAAGCGGCTACTGGTTGGCCTTAAGGAAAAGAGAGGGTACTGGAAATGGAAAGAGGAAGCACTAGACCGTACTGTAAGGAAAACTTGCTTTTGAAGAGGCTATAGACCTGTCGTAAGGCAGACTGTGGAATGAACGATTCCCATTTGAGTAGTGGAAGGCAGGGGGGTAGGTAGGGTGGGGCGAATGGTGCGGCCTTCTGGCACAGCAGAGTCCAGTGGGAGGCAAAAGGGGCAGCAAAATAAATACTTTAAATGAAAAAAATTTACAGCCGAAACATGTAGCCCTAACATAATTGATATTTCATGACTGTGTTGATAAACATATGTTGTGTTTTAGATGGTAATGTACAAGTATATATATTTACTTACTACACAACGAGATGGCCCCTATCAAAAAGCAAAAGAAAAAAACTGTTTTCTGTTCTAAAAAATTTTTAACTTATTGAGACAAATACAAAGAAATTAAATAAATGATCTCGATTTTTTAAATTCGTAATTTATGACAAGGGCGCCCATTGTCATTGCTCGCCCCAGGTTTCAAGAAGCCTATCTATGCCGCTGGCCAAAGCAGTTTGTCAGCTTTGCGTTTTTGCATTTTATTAGTGTGATAACATCGGCATTAAGAAGCGATTACGAATTTGAAATGTAAAGTATTTTTCTAAAGAAAACGATTGGAGTGGCACCCAATTGATAATAAAGATGGGCGTTCTGAGATACTCTTTAATACCGTTGACTCTTTTGAAGCACCCAGTCAGAATCTGTGCCCGATACGATCTCACAGAATGAATAAAATATGTTTTCCAGAAATGTATGTTAGATGCATGGAAGTATATCGCAAGACTAAACTGATAGTGGGAGATATTATATACTGGGAGCACTGATATGTTAAAAGGATTTTAAAGAAAATATAAAAGCTCTTTCACATTACTACCTGTCTGTTGGGGGGAGGTGGGTGGGGGGGGGGGGAAGCTTTTGCTGGGGGGGGCCCGGGGTAAATAAAAACGCGCTGGGTGCTGCCTCCCTAATAAAATGTCAAAACTCCCAGAAATCCCGCCTTT
>Ga0136643_10007504_pt1 | contig 15778 bp, 14 predicted proteins | sample TergutLab28metaG_FD_96883 | JGI IMG/M metagenome (GOLD analysis project Ga0136643, IMG submission 96883) | Labiotermes labralis P1 segment gut microbial communities from Petit-Saut dam, French Guiana - Lab288 P1 (version 3) (version 3) | ecosystem: Host-associated > Arthropoda: Insects >... | reverse complement strand
TATTTTGTTGTATGTTTGCAATTTATCTTCTAAATCACTTCCCTATTCTGATATGCGATACCCCAAGTATTTAAAATCTGTTACTTGTTCAATAATATTGTCGTTTATCACAATTTTTACCCTATGTATGTAGTTCCCCCACATTGCCATTGATTTTGTTTTTGTACTAGATATGGTCATTTTATATTTTCTTTCATTTCACATGAGAAATGGAAGTCTCATTTCCTTTACATTGCAATATTCTACACAGACAATTGTGTTTTATTAACAGTGTATGTGTCGTCATTTACTTGTAAAGGAATTAATTTCTTATTGTTTATATGTTGGACTTGTACAATTACACTTTTAATTTCACAAGTCCACAACATAAACAATATGGCATCCTATAAAAATAATATAATTGTAATTCATTGTGTCAGAATCACAATATTGTGGAGTGATTCTCACATATTGTATTCTTGTATCAAAGATATCACCCTGAAGTCAACCAGATAACTTACCAGAACATGTTGGTGAAGATGTAATAGAAATACGTAAAGTGATTCAATTACAGACTCAACATGGCCCAGAGGGTGGGTAGAGGTATAGCTCTACTCTTCCATGACCGCGGCACTAGAAGGGGGTGAGTGATCAGCAGCACGTCCCGACCGCACTTTACCCCTGGGAAAGACCTGGTACCCATTTTACAGGAGGCTGGGTCAACCCAGGACCGGTCTGGACGGGTGGATAATTTCGTCCCTACTGGGATTCGATCCCGGACCGTCCAGCCTGTAGTCAGTCGCTATACCGACTGAGCTACCTGGGCCAGATTTATAATAGAAATACATAATAAGATTAAAGTGCATATGTTGGTTGTTAAAACATTTATACACCTAATTAAAGCATGGAATATGGAACAAATTAAAATATGGGTGATGGTTTAACTCACTGTAAACGAAGAGCACCAAATGTGTTCTCAAGCACATCCTGATTTAGGTTTCTGGTCTAAAAGTATTTGGACTTCTGCTCCTCACTCACACTCTGTATACATGATGCATAGAATCTATGATAATTAACCAACCAGTTTCTGAAGGTGCAGGGCACATTGGTTCAGAATCCTTGTTGAGGAAGGTCCAAATTTTCACCTTTCAGCTGCACTTCTCCAGTGTTCCATGTGCTTACTGGTACTGGTAAGATGGTAATGTGAAACCTTCCCATGGTCAAGACTATATCAACCTCTTTCATAAACATGGCTGTAACAAGGCAACTGTTGTCCATGTAAATTGAAGGGAATGTTATAACAACATATATATTGTTGTCATCTTACCATTGTATAGAGTAAGAGTAAATTTAAAAACTGAATTACATAACAAGGCCGTTTGTTGAGCTTAAGTAGAATGAAAATTAAAGGACAATTTTCTTTACCTGCAGTCACCTGAGTATTAATATATACTGCTACAGTACTGCTAATCACATGTCCAGCTAAGCTGACTTTCATCGCACACTATGTAACAAGATTCAGTGGTCTGTCACATTAGTCAGCAGATGATACAGCACACTCCGTTTGTCAATTTCAAACACATTCAACATTTCTTCCCACTTAGGAGTACCAGTAAGTCGTTCACATCCTCAAACCCAACCTTTGTCACATCATGTTTAAGGAATATGTTGCGTGTGCATTTAAGCAGAAGAGGAGGATCAAATGCTGCTGCAGTTTCTTGATCATAAAAACTGAAGAAAGTTGTCTTTTCAAAAACAGCCAACTGCTTCAAGGCCTGACTTTGTTGACAACCATGCTGAACATGATGACAACAACTACCAGTCCTGCATTTCAATAGACATCAAGAACCTCCAATCAAGAAAGTAACAAGCATCTCACCCATGGTGCTCCTGTGAATTAAGTAGTATGCTACTGAAAGCTTCCACTTTTTACATATACCATGCAGCATGAAAACCAGGCCATGATTTGCAATTTTGCTTGTCCTGCCATGCCTTCCAAGGTCCTCAAAGTCTTCTATACAGCCAAACTTCTGATCGAAGTGCAAATACTCTCTGATTGACTTTTCATCAAACATGATACAACAGACGTGAGTTTTATCAGACACTGTCTGTACTACACACATGGGCAAATCAATACACAAAGTTTGATAACAATCTAAATACAACTAAATTCTATTAAACAAAATAGAATTTAGTTGTGTTTAAGCTGTTCTCAAAGTTTGCGTGCTGATTTGCCATGTGTTCAGTACAGACAGTGCCTCATAAAGCTCACATCTATTGTCTCATGTTTGATGAAATGTCAATCACAGTACCGCTGTCACATGTCAAAAATGAAACATGGGCAAATGAAGCCCATCTTAAAGTGGACAGTAATTAGAAGTGATTGTAAGTTTCTTCTAGAAGGTAGGGAAAATAGTGACCGATAAACACACAGGACCTTGCACTATTCTTTTGGAGAAAGACAACCAACACCTTTCCTTTGCAGCTCCACCTCCTGCCCCTAGGCTCATGCTCACTATTCCTAAAAAATGATGTCAAAAAAATCTTGAAGTATCTAGATTCAAAGAAGATGAAAGCAACTGTATCAGAGGATTTCTGTCCAACTGACAAACCTCCTTCAGGTTCTTTGCCCTGTACTTCTTTCTAAGCTCTCAAAGTGCAATCTCTCTGGCCCCAAAACGTGTTAAAGAATTCTTTTTTTCTTGGTGTAAATTCAGCAACTCTGTTCAAATCAAGCTGTTTTAGTCCACAATGTCTTGCTTTGCACTATGGGGAAGAACTCTGAAGGTTGATGCTCCTGATTTCTAGGCCACAAACATTTTTATTGGCACAGCCAAAGGAAATGGATGGTTCATTACTCAAATGTGTATTGGATGCAGTTAATGGACATCTTTAAATAGGTATGATTGGTTTCTGGACAAGAAGGTGATCTGTACTGGCAACAATTGGTGATGAGAAACTCATAGCAGGGATAGAGAAGGTAGGTTCTACAGGTTGCAGTGCTGAATGTGTGTGCAAAGTTGAAGTACAGAAGAAGGAAGTAGCATTCCATTCAAGCACATAACAATCAGATGTAAAATCAGCCTTTGAAAAATGCTGGCTTCACACAACCTTTTGACACAGCATTCTTGTAGTCTGTGCATTTTACAGCACACCCAGACTGTCTGCTCACAGCTGAGCCCTGTGTGTGTGTGTGTGTGTGTGTGTGCACACACATGCACACTGTGTAAAAAAAAATAAAGCGGGAGAGAAAGACAGCACAGAATAGACTTGTAATGCTAATCATAGGCTCTTGTCCTGCCTTATATTTACCATGCCAGTTGATTTGAAGTTCAAATGACTGGTAGTGAACTACGTAGGTTATTAGGAAAGTAAGTACCATCTGCGCATATCTCTCACGCATCCTCGAGACTGTCACTTTGTGCATGTGCAGTGACTTCCTCTATCAATTGAGAAGCCACAGATGCCATTTTGTAAAATTCGTGTCATGTGTATGTTTGTTTCTGTGCGTTAAACATGTTTAAGACAATTGAAGGGGCCGCCGACTGTGAAATATGGCCTGTAATTTGTTTTTTGAACGCTAGGAATGTGCTACCAAGTGAGATTCATCACCAGATCTGTCAAGTGTATGGTGACAATGTGATGAGTGATGGCATGGTTAGGAAATGGGTTCGGATGTTCAATGCAGGACGAGAAACATGCACGATGACGCGCGAAGTGGGCGTCCATCTTTGGTGAATGATGATTTGGTGCATAAGGTCAATGAAAGAGTGCTTGACGACAGACATTTCACAGTTTCTGATCTGTCCCTGCATCTTCCTCAGATTTCAGGGACTCTAGTCTATGACATTGTCAGTAGTGGCTAACATCACAGGCGGCTGCATTCTATGAGGAGGGAATACAAAAACTTGTGCCCCGCTACGATAAGTGCCTCAATAATGGCGGCAAATATGTGGAAAAATAGTTCGAAGAATGTAGAATCTGATAACAATAAAATTTTATATGAAACCTTAGTCGATTTTTTTTTACATCAAGACGGTACTTACTTTCTGAATAAGCCTCGTACACTGACTGCAGTGCAAGTAGTACATTACATATGTTCCTTTGTGAGTTCACCAAAAGAAATTATATAAAGCAATGGACATAGACAAATTAGTAATTACATAAGTAAAGAATTTAAAAAAAGATATTAAACAACAGTACACTCTCATTCAATCACAAATAAACGATTTACATATGTTTTCGTGCACAAGACCCAATATACCATACTGTGTGTTCTATGAACAGAGAACTATATTCTTTGCATACTATTACAATAAATATACATACACTTCTACCACACACAATCCCTTGAAAACTGAAGAATTTCACATTCTTGTTGCTGCTGCTTCCTTCACACTGTTGTAGACAGCAGTACTGTCTTCGGCTCATAAATGACATACAAAAATAACATTAAACATTAACACTGTCAGCAAAATATTTTTCATTGTTCAGAGACAATGATTTTCAGAACCTTGAACAATCACATGATTTTACAAAAACTGTTACTGAACACAATCTTTATACATACGACATAATGATAACATTCTTTCTCCTTGTAGACACAATCAAAATGAATACAGAGCACAAAAGATGCCAGGATGAGATACATATTATGTACTTAACATTCTATGAAAATATAGACATTAAACACATGTTACACACTTATATTACTAGCACCCCGTGATTGGTTGATTGCATTATTGATGTCTGCAGCAAAAAATGCAAACTGCAAACTGCAGCACATCAAAAGATATTGCTACAAAATCCAAAGTTTCCCCCTTGCCCGAGCCACTTACAATGGGGTGGCTTCGGTTAGTACCTTGAGCACAAATGGTTGAACACCAACGTGATGGCATCATGGATAACAGCAGACCCGAGGCACATTGCACTTCAGCCGCCATTTGATGAAATGCAACTCCGTCTTTCACTCATGAAACCTGCATTAGCACTGCTACTATAGCTGTGATTAAAATCACACGAAACGAATAACTGAAATCAGAGCGATCACTACTTCTCCATCATTACCAAGCAACATAGCTCATCAAGAACTTAAAGCAGACAATGACACAACCAAGGCAACAGTCATTTGCAGCTCTATGGCCAATGAATGTACCCCTTTAAGGGTACAGTACTCATTTTTCTTGAAGTGCAAAATCCTGTTATGTTTAATGTATGGATATGGACAAAGGAGAACAGTAAAATAATCATTTAAGGAAGTAATTTATAAACTATTAAATACAACATAAATATTGTCAGTTGTTTAATAACAATTCATCCTTACGTTCATGCTTTTGAACTTCTTAGTTCTCATTCACCTTTGATTACAGAGCATTTACAAAAAGCCACACTACTGCATCCAATACTCTTTCCTAAACGTGGATGATAGTACAATACATCCATCAGGTCACTGAATGGAAATAAAGAGCTTTTCTGTGATTTAATTCAACCACAAGCCAAATCCCATATTACTTTAATGATTATCCACTTTTCAAACATTATTAGTGTGATCAAATGCAGGCAAAATTTCAGATATGAAGAACACAGAATGTGAGGATGTCAACAGGATTCAAACTCAGGACACGGTCCAGTGGCACTCCTATAAGCAATGTAATGAACTTGTGACTTCCACAGAAGGTAGTTATATTTCATGACTAACTCAGAAACTATCCCCTTTTTGAGGAATACCCTGCACCCTCTAGTTAAAGGCAAGTAAAGTCACTTGAAATAGTAAAAACATGTTCACTCCAGTCACAGAGGGGAGAAGATTACAGTTATTTTATTTCACAGCCGTTTCCCCACATGCAGTGCCAACCAAATGGTACACAGAATTCACTCTACTGAACAAAATAACAAGAAACAGTAGTAAGTGTCAGTTCAACTAGTCATCTTGATCTAGCCTCTGCCGCATACTTCTCTTTGGGTTACAATTAAGTCTTCTTTTTTTAAAACCAGTTTCCACTTCTCCTTCTTCATCATTTCCTAGACTAGCCAACATTTTTTCTTTGAACTTGACTTTTGGTTCCACAACAGCTGGAACTTTTATTTGGATATATTCCTGTTCAGGCAGTTGTAAGTCCACAGGCTCAAATTTCCTGCACACAATAACAATAACAGTAACAGTAGCAGTGGTGGTGGTGGTGGTAGTAATAGTAGTAGTAGCATAAATCAAACACCTAGAAGATTTGGACCTCCCTCTTGTCCATCTCAACCATTCAAAATGGTCAAGAAGTAGGACCCCCCAAAAAGATGGTGGGAGAGACTGTAACAGGCCATTAGGTCCACTGTTGGAAAGAGTGGTGGTGGTGGTTGAAATGTCAATGGCATGCTATGGTATGTCACAAAAAATTGCATGTTTTTTCCATCAACAACCATAAATATAAAACCCTGTGTCAGTTGGTGAATACTTACAAATGTTTCAGAGGAGCCTGCTACATCCACCTTCAGTGTCGGAGTAGTCCAGTATAGCCTCTCTTCAACTACTCAACTGACAACAAGGCAACTATTTACCAACTGACATGGCATCATATTCCAGAAAAATTAGGTCTTCTTCACCTTGGTTTATTTGAATGGAATCCTAACTTTTTTTAAGGCTAGAATTATATCTATTTCAAGTCTCTTTTCATCATCTAATCCAATGATTGGAAAATCATCTGTTAGCTATCATGGAGAACTACAATGCCTTGCAGGAGAAAAGGCAAAGTCTCAGATTCATAAGCTGCATACCTGCATGCTGATTTGACCTTAATGGTCCACTGATATGATGCCATAACAAAATTACTCTCCATTACTACATGAAGCACACAAATAAAACTTTTCTTGCTGATTCCAGAACTACATGAAATTTGTTGTGCTAGCATGTTGACAATGTACTACAGGGTCAGTACAGTGAATCCGTTTGCTGCATTCAGCACTGTTTTACCACATTCATAACACAGCTGAGTTAATTTCAAGCCTGTAAGAGAAACTGACGCATTTTTAATTGTACAACCCAAAGGACGACTTTTCACAACACAGATTCTGCATTCTCACTTCATTTCTTCATGTTACATCCTCAGTCATGTACACTCCTAGACACATGAGATCATTACATGGTCCAGTACAGCAGTCCGAATCATGTCAGGGAATGTGTCCTTGAGATGTCAGTTGTTTTGACAAATGTAAGGGCACTATATGTTGTTGAACTTGTCCTGAATCTGACCACAAATCTGGCATTAAAAATCTGTGGGTTTCCAACTAAAAACAAGGTAACTTTCACCTAAGCATCTCGTTGTGATACAACATATAAATATGGAGAAAGGAGACCATTCTTTCTCCTTACTTATAAGGTGACTTTCATTATTCAACAACAAAGAAACAAGGGAAAGAAGAGCACAGAGGTGACAGGTGTAGTTTATATGGAAGCAAAATGTCCAAACTATAAGTATTATTTCCCAACATTAATGCAGCATTGAGCTTTCTCTCTTGATTCAGTGACAGTATTTGCATTTGTTCTTCTTGCACCCACATGACAGTAACAGTAATACATGAAAAATTTACAGGGTGATCTATGCCACTGTATTTGTGATTACAAAGACTGTATTTGTGATTACAAAGTTAGATAAACCACTCTCTATACATCCACTTCTGCTTTGACTCATTAGGGTCACATAACCTGCTGAACGCAATGACACCAACTTGCTTTGGTGTTCACTAAAAACACTTGAAAACAATGAATGTAATTACAAGAGATCCACAGTACCTGATTTCTACAGACTTCCAAGAACCATATGGGTCTACTCGTGGAGCTGGCCCAAAAACTGCCAATGGGGCTTCTTCAGGCTGTGTATCCTCTTCTTTCACCCTTCTACTCTTCATTTTTTCACGTTCTAATCGTGCTCTTTCCTCTTCCTTCATTCTTGCTTCTTCAACCTGTCTTTTCTTTTCATCTTCTTTCTTTTTCTTCAGCTCTTTCTTTTGTACTTTCTTCTGTTCTGCCAAAGACATGAATCCCTCCTCTGGAGGCTCCCAGCTAGACTCTGAAACCATGTTAATAAGAGTCTGAATACATTAATTTTCTTGCAGAAATAAGAAACTCAATCTGTCAAATAGGCCACATGACCTAAAATTTAAAAATAATTTTTTTTGTAAATATTTGGCAAGGACAAATTTGTTCTGCATATTTTAACTGTTATGTGTCTTAAAAGGTGATAGGAAGTCAAAACATACTCATAACAACAGCAGTAATCATTCCCCATATTTAATATGCCCTTTACATGGGAATGTAATTTTGATTTGTTGCTGTCATTCCAGGATGATCAACTGTGACATCATCTGAAGGCTTACAAGGTGTGTTTTTCGTATGGGATTCCTGCCATATCACATCAATATAATACTGTATTTCTAACAGGCTTTCCATTTCATTTTTTCAGTCCCATTTAAAAAAAGTACAGAAGACCTAATTCCTGACAAGGTAATGTGAATAGCGTTTGCCAAAAAATCTAAATCAGTGACACTGCAGATTTGTAAAATCACAGAGAGATTCCATAAAAAAGAACACTCCAAATGGCGTGAACTTCACACTCTCATGAGATTCAGACATTCACACAACAGGATTATGGTCTCTCGGTATGTGAGATGTAGGCATCTATCTACCACAATACACCATGTCACAAAGCCAGAATTCCATAATCCTCTTCACATCTTGTTTATCTGCACAGTGAACAATACCCCAAGAATATACTCCCACTACTGGATCCCACAAAACACAAAAATGGGACATATTAGACTCACAGTGGCATGGCTGAGACCTTCATTGTTCTGGGGTATGGCACTGCATCACTGGGTGATCAATGCCTGACAGTTTGATATAGTTTATTGGTCTCAAACACAGGGCACCAACCACACAGTGACATGGTGCCAAATCCCAGAAGAACAAAGACATAAAACACAAATATCAACATTTCTCACTCCTTCATACTTGCCTCCTGTTTCAATGTGCCAGTAATACACATGGCCTTCATCAGACTGTGCTTCATACCACAGTTTTATTATTTTGTCTGCTTCAGCCTTCACTGCAACTTCAGACTTCGCTGCACCTTCAGACTTCACTGCACCTTCAGATGAATCATCAGTTGCATCTTGCAGCTGTGCCTGAGCATGTTTCTCCTTAATCAGCTGTGATGTGAAATCAGCACCTGCTTCAATATCTTTCATGTAAGCTTTCAATGCTGCCTGTAACAGAGCAATTAAAACATTTACATACAGATAGTTCTTACTAGCACAATCAAATACCTTGGTGAAGCAACATAACAGGTGAGGTCTGAAAAAAGTGGGCAAGATCAGATACTTTTAGAGTATAAGAAGTAAAAACTACTCGTTATGGTAGGTGCTTAGCACACTGACTACTAGACACACATTCAATACTGCCATCTTAAAATCAGACACAGAAAAAATGCCTCTCCATGTATGACTATTGCCACAGTGGCTACAGCATTGTTAAAAAAAGAGCATAGATTTCTATACATCAGGAAGTGGTCAGGAGTTCACTGATGTACCTGCAGCTCATGCATTTATCTACATACCTAAACCACTTTCTAACACTGAACTCTTGAGATCACCATGATACTTTGTTGTAATTGTTTTACAAACAGTGTGTCCAAAACCAAGAATATCACATGCCATAGAAGGGATATGAGCAAAGCTTGTAGTATTTCTGTGTGTTGTAGCCGATCATTTTTAGTATAGTTGTTTCTTAGGATTGCTGGCGTCAGTTACAGGCGGTTCATGGCATGCACTGTAAGTTAATCTGTCAGCGTATATTCGGGACCGTTGGCGATAGGAAGGAAGGGAGAGATTTAAATGAGAAAACGTTAGGAGCTAATAACAGACGCTAGCAGTCCAGTAAGGAAGTCAGTCGTGTACAAGTGTGGTGTATGTAGGAGTACAGAAAAGTGACTGTGTCAGTTTCCTAGAAATGATCTAGCTGTTTTACTGGATATAGTGCTACATTATTTTATATCGAGAATAAAATGAATAAATAAAACAGAAGTAAAAAGACAATAATTAAAACTATATGTGATTTGGTGAACCACATCTGTTTTCCGAAAGAGGATCACCTACCAGACTGAGCGCATCGGGACAACAAAGTTACAAAGGGTGATCGTGTAGAGTGTTATCTTACCTCTTCCATTTTCTGCATTTCCTTATCAATTTTAATGCTCTTCTCATGCTCACTTCTACTTTTCTTGCCAATTTCTGAAAGTCGTTTTGTAACATTTTCCTTATGACGCTTTCCTTTCTCATGGAATTCGATGCTCTGCAAATGTCACAGACAAACAGTTCACAAGTTACTCGTTCTAACATTTTGAAACTGTATAGCAATTACAGTATCTCAGGCTTTGGACCTGAAAAAGCCTGCAGCCTTGTGGGTACATTAACAAAGTGATTGTAAAACATGACTATAAGCCTCATCATGCCCATCTCTCCACACAGAACAACCTGACTCCCAACAGACAGAGGTTCATGAAGTTTCACATATGTGATTTTTACAAATGTTTGATAGATTTTGGACAAAAATAACACACACTTTATGTGAATACCTACTCTTCTTAAACCATGCGCGCTGGGTCAAGACAATGCTGTATCTGTACCTTGACACACGCCAGAAGTACTAATAAGATACAGCCTGTACCTGTGTGTGTTTACAACAACGAAAAAACTAATAGAAATATTATTACAGTCACTACATGATGCTTCTCAGATCGAAATCCCATTTTGTGGTCCTAATTAATCATTTCAATATGCAATGTACTTTTGCAGCATCACCATTCCTTATGTATCCTATACAAGCGTCACTTTTCAGTGTTATGCTCTGCTATGTACTTTTAATGGAACAACCCACTGATAGATGCCCTTGGGAGGAACATTTTATCTGCCAATTAAGAAAAACAAAACAGCACTGCTTTAATGTGACTTTCCTCTAAATGTTTTTCAAGTAAAAGAAAAATATGGATTAGATGACAGAAAGCAACAGGGAATTGTGTTTACTTTTACCACAAACATGAGGCTTCTATTACTTCTCCTTCTTTGAAGTCAAAATGCCAATTATAGATAAAATGATTTATTATTTTACTCTCCAAAAATATTTTGTCAGTTATAAACAATATAACTGTATAGTGAGATTATTTAGCAATGTTCCAAATTCATTATTACCTGCAACATATGAAGTATCTCTGAGTATCACACTGCTATATAAACTTGTGGCAACTGGGGTAGCATGGTCATTATAGCAAGTCACTACAGGGTGGAAGGTTCAGGGTTTGAACTGCAGTGTGGGGGAGATCTTTCACGCCCATCCAGACTAGCCCCAAGGTCCACTCAGCCTCCTGTATAATGGGTGGGGGGGGGCTCTTTCCTAGGGGTATAAACTGGCTAAGGCATGGCATTGACCATCCACCCCAACCTAGTTAAAGAAGGGGTGAACTTTATGCTTCACCTTTTATATGAACTTCAGATAATGTTTCAATTATTTCAGTTTTACACCCATGTTTAGCAAACTCCTGGAATATGAATGACAGCTTAACAAATTTTAAAACTACCTGGGAAAAAGAGTGGAACTAATCATGGGCCCACTTTAAGATTATGAACCAGAAACAGAAAATTCTGGATGAATGCAGAGTGGAGCTGAATATTTCCAAATCTACCACATGATCAGCACAGCAAGGCACAGTATGGCATGCAGAAACTAAACACAGCTCAAAACATTTCTTCACTGCCCAGTTGATCTCATAATGAATTTACACAAGAAAATTAAAATTCTTCAGAAATTCAATGAGCCAATATCAGGTAACTTACAGGTTTATTGTCTGCAATCCAGCATTTGCAGAATTCACAAAATTTCTTGGCCTGTGATTTCCAGTAGTCAGCCCTGGAAAAAAAAGAAAAAAAAAGACACTTTATTTCTTAAATACATAGGAATCCTACACTAACTTTGTAAATTCACCCATTTGCCCTGCAGCATTACCAACACCAAAATGTGCATAAACCAGAAAACCTCAGTTTTCTACAAAACATGTGCCTGTATAAGTAATGACAACTTGGGGCCAAAACACAAATAATTGCCAACTGAGACATCGCATGGCTTTAAAATACATGATTTCCACTCAATAATACCTATAAAGACATCTCTAATGATAAAGACACAGATGCTTCCACGCCAAAGTAGTATCAAGCCATGAAGAACAATTAGAGGCAGTAAAGCTCTATGAATTCTTAACCCTTCAGGACTAACCCTTAATATATCTGTCTGTCTTGCACCTCTCCTGGACCAACCCTGAATATACTCAATTTTAAAAAGATTCTAACAGTGATGTGTTACAACAGACCTGACTGATATTTTGGATTTCACAACTGTATCACGCTAAACAACCCCTAGCGTTTGGAAGAATTGATCTGTCTCCACATTCAGATGGAAAGGAGTGAGGGAGAATCTACTTTATCACTTCCAAAGATCAAGATTAGCTTTTTCTAAAGAGCCCATTCCTAAATGGCCCACAACAATAGGTTCTCTCTTTCCCCTTTCCACCCTAAGATGGAGGCAGTTAGTCTCCAAAACTTTGCAAGTTGTTTTAGCCTGAGACAACAATGATGTCCAAAACACAATACAAGTTACACTTGAATATACCAATTTCCATTTGGTTCTGTCCTGTTTCTTCTTCACATCTATGTTGAATATTCACATTATATGGTATGATCTCTCATTTGAATTTTTGCACCTATTCAATAATATAAGTTGAAGCAACCGCACACCTTCCACAATGAACTGATACATAACAAGACAGGTAGTACAACCTGAAATAGTGACAAAGAGATGAAAAAGAAACTGGGCCAGAGAGTATGTCAGTGCTTTAGAAATGTGGACATGATAGGGTTAATAACTACTACATGGACATCAGTTTCATGTTCCTGTCTCCATTACATCTGAAGAGTGCTGAAACAGCCATTTATGAAAACACTACTGTCTGATGGAACACAGTCTTTTCATTGTCAAATCTGAGATATAGTGTCTGGTAATCTTACTCCACATTATGCCATACAGAAAGTGTTCATACAGTATCTCTATGGAGTACCAAATCACAAACATTTAAAACTCTTGATAAATTGCACTATACTGCAGAGGCATACAAATTTTCTAAAAAATCTAGCAGTCACATCACAACTGTAGAGGCCAGCAGAGTGACAAGAAGCAAGTTCCATACTGAGGACCCTCAAATATTAGGTGTCACCATGTAAAATTTAGTCATCTGGATGATCTGGCAGCCAGGATTTGTATCCCTCTTATAGTGTTATGAATCTCAAACTACATTCTTTTCTAATAAAATGTTTCTTCAGTTCTGAAAGAGGTCAATTTCTGATACTTAATCTGCTCTGTTAATGTCATTTTTAAAATGAACACATCTGTGTAGTAGTTATTATGTACTGAAAAATAGAGCAGGTTTTGTGTGGCTTTTATATGTTCTTCTACATGGACAATGGTTACATCGACAGATTCCTCTGGCTGAATCAAAAGCATTGGTATCATGGATATTGTGCCAGTATATGGGAACTGTAACTCAGCACCTAATTCAACTGTTGTACCAATGTAATTCATCTACGCCAGTAGTACTAATGATAGGAGGGCAGAGAGATTCTTGGTACTGTCCACCAAATGTGCCAGTCTCATAATGATTATAATAAGAGATAAGTATGGATCAAGGGTGCAATATGACTGATAAGAAGAAACTGAAATACTTGGAAAACAAAGAACCCTCAAGGATGATTTTTGCAGCATAAATGCCACATGATCTAACTTGTACTGAACCCAAGCTTCCACAGTCAGAAATCAGTAATTTACAACCTGATATTAGGTCCAGGCCTATAAATACATTACAATTTACTGTTCATCATCATCATCACCACCTAGTAATGTTTGAAATGACTTATTTATACAAAGCAGGCTGTCACAGCAGTAATATACTAGAGCTTCATTTGAGAGGTTTCTGGTTCATATGTCCACTGAATAACAGTTGTACTGACATACAGGTTTTATTCTGGTCACAGTGAGGCCATAACCACCTCCTTCCAAATACTTTACAGTTTATCATTCACCAGTCAGTCATTGGTCCTGTATAATCAGTGTCACAACATAAAATACAAAAATTTATCATCAAAATGATGACATCAACAATAATGGAAATCCAAGCAGCTGCTTCTTCTCTTTATCAAGAACACTGTGTTGATGGAGAGCAGCAGTAGCAATGGGATGTTCGTAGTTGTGGCTACTATAGACTCAGCCTATGTTTTTAACAAGTAAGGGTAATCTATTACAAGTATACTGCAGCAGCAGCAGCAGTTCTGTAGCATAGGACATTATTGCACATACACTGTGGGAAAAGGAATATATCTGTCCACAAATTCAAAGCAATATCATGCACCTAATTTGCCAAAATACAGTTAGCGTTTGCTAACCATGTAACATTAAACGTCATTATGAAATACACCATAAGAAAATATGATACAATGAGAGAACATTAAAGAAGTGATAAACTGTTGAAATGAAAATCATATTTAACATGTGAGAGAAAGTCTTCTATAACATTAATAAATCGAAATAATCAGCAGTTAAAGCCAGTTTTATACCTCGTAATTTCACTGAAACCAACTCAAAAATGTTTAAAGGAAGACAACTTTATTTCAATATGTTAAACTGAACCAATTCAAACCATCTGTCTGGAGAAAGGACATGGATTCAAAAACATACACCTCAGCCATAATACAGTGGCTAAATGTGTACATGACAATGAAAATGATTTAAGGGATCAATTAAGATGGAGTAATACAATTTTCCAGAGCTACACAATATAAGCTGATACTGTTCAGCTTGCAGTGTCTAATCACAGTTGTAGCTCAACTTCCATCACAACTGCAGAATTTCAGAAATTAACTCCTATTCATGGAACGACTAATGGAGCAGTCATTTTATGTACACAGACACTTTACTTAAAATGTACAAAGTTCCACTTAACCACCCTGATCTAACTCCTACTAAGTCAGATATTTTGAACAACCTTACAATTACCTATTTACCTACACAATGACCTCCAAAAATAAGAGCTGCAATATCAGAATAGCAACAGACTGCATACTCAAATTTACATATTTTAAGGTTTATATCCGGACGTAACAACTGACTGTTTTATTTGTGGTATTTATGATACTGTGGTATTCTTAGCATATTATGCCTGTCTGTTTATTTTTAAAATTTTTCCACCTAACCTCATCCTTTTAGTTCACTACACCCTGCATGCACCACCAACTTTGACATGCCTGCACTAGCAGAACAATACTATGAACATAAATCTGTAGGTAGCCGATAGTGGGACTCAAACCAATATGGTTTGTTTCCGAAAGCTGCTGCTAGCACGTGTTCAACTGCCTGGGCTACATAAAGAAATATGCCTATAGTGGGACTCGAACCAATATGGCTTGTTTCCGAAAGCTACTGCTAGCACGCGTTCAACTGCCTGGGCTACATAAAGAAATATGCCAATAGTGGGACTCGAAACAACATAGTTTGTTTCCGAAGGCTACTGCTAGCACGTGTTCAACTGCCTGGGCTACATAAAGAAATATGCTGATAGTGGGACTCGAACCGACATAGTTTGTTTCCGAAGGCTACTGCTAGCACGCATTCAACTGCCTGGGCTACATAAAGAAATATGCCTATAGTGGGACTCGAACC
>Ga0136643_10007502_pt1 | contig 15780 bp, 10 predicted proteins | sample TergutLab28metaG_FD_96883 | JGI IMG/M metagenome (GOLD analysis project Ga0136643, IMG submission 96883) | Labiotermes labralis P1 segment gut microbial communities from Petit-Saut dam, French Guiana - Lab288 P1 (version 3) (version 3) | ecosystem: Host-associated > Arthropoda: Insects >... | reverse complement strand
GTCGTAAATGCTTCGCATTTACTGCTCGGCCTAGCATCCCGGAAGGCCGGACGCCCTCAGGAGTAACCGGAAGAAACCGGACACGCACAGCGTGGCTTTTGCCGTAGGCAAAAGTTTTGAGCGTCTTTTCACGGAGTGAAAAGTGCTGACGGAGGCAATGCTGTATTGCAGAAAAAAGATAAGGTTTATCGGAAAGTTTTCAGGTTCGGTGACTATAACACCATCACAGGGGACGGTCGCTCCTACGGAAACATGCGTAAAAACTTATGCGGGCAGCCCATCGCCTATGGCGCTGCCCGCTTTCTTTCCAATACTTTATTATAATTCAAACGCTCCCCATTAAAGTCTTGTTTTAATGGGTTTACGTTAGCTTTTTTGTGCTTTTACCTTCCTGAAACGACTTAGCTTTGTCGTTTCGGGGAGCCACTCAAGCCATTGGTTTTGATCTAAGATTTGTATTTTCTGCCTATCTCAACTGTCCTCCCTGCCAACTTCTCTATAAAATATCGGTCATGAGAAATGAAGAGCAGAGTTCCCTTAAAGTCAAGGAGGGCCCCTTCCAAGATCTCACGGGAGGCGATATCTATGTGGTTGGTCGGTTCGTCAAGCATGAGGAAGTTTATGTTTTTTTGTATCAGCATAGCTAGTTTAAGCAACACTTTTTCGCCGCCTGATAAGTTCCCGACACGTTTAAAAACGGCATCGCCCACAAAATAATATTTTGCCAAAATATTTCTGGCCTCACCTTCTGAGCAAAGCATGTCGTGTCTAAAGGTGTCCAGCACGGAGGTCTTCTCATCCGAGAAGTGTATCTCTTGAGGGATGAAGCCGGCATTTACGGAATGCCCAAGTGTTACACTGCCTGATATGGGTTTAATATCGCCCAAAATTAGCTTGAACAGAGTCGATTTGCCTGCGCCGTTTGAGCCCGCAAGGCATAGCTTTTCGCCATAGTATAGGTTCATGGAGAACTCGTCGAAGAGCAATTTATCACCATAACCAAAGCTCATATCCGATATTCGCAAGACGTCATTACTGCCTCTTTCGGTGTTGAAGTTTAAAGAGAGTTTTGTCTCTTTTGCCTTGGGGTTTGTTAGTATTTCCATTTTTTCAAGCCGTTTCTCAAGCTCCTTGGCTTTTATGAAGAACTTTTCATTATCACCTTCGTGACCCCATTGCCTATACCTCTTTATGGCGGCTTTCATGGCCTCAATCTTACGCTCCTGAGTCTTATATTCATTAAACTCTTGGATAAGGCGGCGTTCTCGTTCTTCTAGATGGAAGGAATAGTTGCCGTTATATATGTCGCATACGCCGCGCTCCACCAATATAGTTTTGGTAGTCGTTTTGTCGAGAAAGTGGCGGTCGTGGGAAATCATGAGAACCGTGCCCTGATATTTCGCTAAAAATGCCTCAAGCCATTCCAGCATGTTTATATCGAGGTGATTAGTCGGCTCGTCCAGCAGTAATATATCGGGCTTTCTAAGCAGTATGGAAGCTAGTTTGACGATGGTTTTCTCACCGCCGCTAAGGTTTGCAAATGGGCTGTCAAGCAGAGGCTCAAGCTTAAAGCCTCGGACTATTCGGCTGTAGTCTTCGTCTATTCCGTAGCCGTCAAGTGCGCTGAACTTATCTTGTAGGCGAGAGTATTCTCGAAGCAGACGATCCGTGTCGGCGTTTTCTGCGGCCATGGAAAGCTCCAACACTCGCAATTGCCTTTCGATGTCAAAAACTTCTGCGAAGGCTGACTTTAGAACCTGCGCTACGGTTTGTGAGTTGTCTTTATCTGATTCATCAGCTGCGCCAGCGGCTGTGCTAATAGCTGCGCCAACGGCTGTGCTGACTGATACTTGATGAATTTGCTCCAAATAGCCGATACTTGCATTTTTTCTGGTCGAAACTGTGCCTTTGTCGGGCTGTTCTTTGCCTAGGAGCAGGTTGAACAGAGTTGTTTTACCTGCGCCATTTCGACCGACAAGGCTGGCTCGGTCCCCTGTATAGATTTCAAAGGATGCACCGTTTAGGACTGGGTTAAAGCCAAAGTTTTTATGTATTTCGTTTATTGCCAGTTCTATCATTATATATCTCTCCTTGGGTAAAATTAGTGTCTGTTTTACACAAGGCCCGAGATTTGAGGCGATTAAAGTAGGTGTAGGCTTTGATCGGCCAATGGCCGGTTTTTATGAACTTGCTCATAAAAAGCTTAACTTACTAAACCTCCGTACAATCACTTATAAAGTGAATCGCCTAGTCCAAAAATTCAGACCTTGTACGGAGTGAAACATGGCCGGTTCTACACTTGAGGCAACCGGTTCGATTGACTGTAGAGAATAGAAACATGGGAATCACCTCCTTTGCGTGATTTGGATTGGTTAAAAACGGCGCTTTGCACGCCCACTGCGTGCAACGGGTATCTTCCGCTTTGCCGACAGCTGCGCTGACAGGTCACTATCGGAGGCTACCTGGTCGCAAAAACCGTGCTTTTGCTGTCCGGGCGGCTCCGCTGACAGGCAACCTGCCTAGCTTACTCCTTCCAGTACCCTGAGAGTAGATCATAGATTTGCTCGAATGCGTCGCCTCCTCCTACACTCGCCTTTGCAAGTAAAGTCTCGTAAGGAATAACGAAACATCAGGCTCAAAAGTCTTTTTGGAAATCTGTTGCCAAACACTGTTCGCTCTACATTTTCTTAATATACCTATGCACAAAGAACCTAACTCTCTGACCTGACTCCTTCATCTTTCCATACATGTGAAAATAATTTTTCTTAATGAAGTCTGCGTCATCTTTGTTCATATCTATTTGCGAGTATCTTGCGCGTGAGAATATCTCAGCGGCGGTTCTAAGTTGCATTGCGCCTAGGGGCGATAGTTTTTCGAGTCTGCGGGCGTAGCTTATTGCGGATTCATGTGATTGCATTGGCAGACCGTAGAAAGCTAAAAGTTCCGCAAGGCCTTTGAAGCCTTCTAGAATGGAATCCCTATAGCGGTCGCTATTTATGATGCGGTGGCGTTTATTTTCTTCGGCTTTTCTTATGAAGATATAAGTGCCTAAGGCTAGGGCTGCGCCTGTTGCTATTATGCTTAGCGGGTTTAGGATGATCTGAGAGTCGGCTTCAGCTATGACCTGGGCCGGGTATGAAGCGCCGGCTGTTAATTGGGCATCCATCATGTGAAGCAGCCACTGCATCTCATAATCTTCGTACATGAACCACTCATCGTCCCAAACATAATGGTCAATAATACTTGGGGTGTACGCATAATAGTGGTAGGCGGGCTCATAAGGAGGAGTGGCTTCGAATATTACCCAGCCGACGCCCTCAAAATAAAGCTCGGTCCATGCGTGGGCGTGAATGCCGTAGACCTTGAATACGCCAGGGGCGTACTGCTCGGCAGGGGTCGCGAATCCTATGTTGTAGCGGCTTGGAATGCCTACTATGCGAGCCATGACGGCCATTGCTGATGCGAAATGGGTGCAATAACCCCGGCGTACATCAAATAGGAAGTGATCCACAAAGTCACGGCCATAGGGGAGGTCACCCGGAGTGAGGCTGTAGGGCATCTCTCGCAGATAGTGTTTTATGGCCATAGCACGGTCAAAATCATTGCTGTAGTCTTCGGTAATGGAGTAGGCTAATGCACGTACTCGGTCTGGAGTCGTGTCCGGCAGGGCTGTATAGTTTTCGAATACGTAGTTTGCATATGGTATTCGTATGTTTTCGTAGATATAGCGGGTGATGGTGTATTCGAAGAAAACATGGGGGTAGTTGTATATGTATGTTTCAATCTCCCTGAGCCGCTCTTCGTAGAAGCCTCGCCGGCTTTCAGCTAGGATTGCTTGGATGTAATAGTTTTCAATGTCCACTGTATGAAACATGAGACTGTAGGAGGCGTTACGTGCGAAGGTCGGAGTCGTCCTAAGGTCGGGGCCTCGTTGTAGCAGGCCGTAATCATCTCCATGCAGGCTAAGGGCAAGGCTCCCGGGTGGCCTGAATATAGTACCAGTGCGGACACGGCCAATGTTTATGTCGACGCGTCTTGGCTGAGTGCGGTAACGAAGCTCGTCATGAAAAATATGCGTTATATCGTTTATATTATCCGGCTGGGTGAGGCCTTCCGAGACCCAGTCCCAGAAAGGGTCATAATTCCCGTAAGCACGCTGTATGGCCATCAGCTCAAAATTGCGCATAGCTGAAAAGTCGGGGTAATAACGCTCAGTAAAATAACCGTCTGCGTGCCTTGACTCCCAAGAGCGGCCTGTGAAGATGCTTTTGGTGACGCCGGTGAGGTATATGGGCTCATCGGCGAATACCCACATTATGAAGTCGCCGCTTTGGCTTAAATTGCCGCCGAGGGTTCCGTCACGTTGTTCAAAGCCAAGCCAATGGGTCGAGAAGTAGCGTGGGATAAAAGGTGAGCGGACAGCCCAAAAAACTTCTTCATACGCTTCTGCTAAAATTCTGCGGCCTTCGTCTATATTGGGCATGGGTATAGCAGTTGCGAGCATTACCGTAAGAACGGCTATGGGGGCAAGGGCTATGACTCTCTTTGTGCTGTTTTTCGCACGCTTTATATAGATTAGGATAAGCGTTATGAGCACAAGGGCAAGGGATGCGTGTTTGCCGTACGGATGGGCGATATTTGCAGTCAAAAAAACTCCTGCGCCCAGCGCAAATATTATCGGGTATGAAAATTTGAGGCGCAGAAGTAATGTAGAACATAGGCTGAATGCAAATGCGAGTAGCTGAAGGGCAGAGTCGTTTAAGGCTCTTGTGAAGCCTTCCTCGCCGGTCATGAAGAGCCACGTTAGGTTAATATTGTACATATGTTCTGTTAGATAATCAGATATGGGCGTCGGATAGTCGCCTATTAGAGCTCTGTAGGCATAGAAAGAGAACCCGGCAGCAAACAGAGTAAAAGCCGCTATTGTGTATTTGTTATATAAGACTATGGCGCTGATGATGACTACATGAAACGTCATGCTTGCCATGTCGGCAAATGTCGTGTCTAGGATAGTAAGCGATATTATCCCGCTCATAATGCTTAGTGAAAAAAGCCAAGCAAGCAAGGTGTTTAGTATGTAGGAGATATTTTTTTCGGTTAGGATGGTTTGCTTTAATTTATGGAGCATAGGCTTAACACGTCCTTAGGCGGTTTAGGTTAGGGAGTGCGGTCTTAGCATGTGGCCGGTTGCAGGTCGAGCACGTACTCGCCCTACGAACTTGAATGATAGATTTTAAGCGTCGCAGACTTTAAATCCGCAAGCTCAGCAATGCTTTTATGAAAACATTGCCTAGCTCTGAATTTTTCGCCTGGCGGCGAAAAACGGCACTGATTTATGCGCTAGGAACATGTGCATAAATCAAGGCGTGCCGCCGGGAACTTCATCCGGTTCCTTTTGCCCGGGCTGAGGGAAATCGGATGCCCGTGCGCGAGCGGGAACCCAATGAAACAAAGTTTAAAATAAAGCGAAACTTTACCGGGTAGCGAAAGCGCACACACGGGAGCCCGTTGAAGTGAAGCTTAAATGAGTAGTGGGCCGGTATTTAGACGGACGGGGGGAATAGTAGTAATTTAATGCTATTCCCGTAGGTCGGGACGTCATTTTCACGACAGGCTAGAAGCCTGCTGTATACCGTAATAGTTTATGCCGCTGTCTTTGAAGTCTTTGGATTTTTGCAGGGTGCTATCTTCGTAGAAATGGATTATGTTTACGACCTGCCCATTTGTACTCATGTTTTTAAGGAAGTTATTTATTGTCTTATCAGGGTTTGTGGTCATTACATAGAGCGCCGAGATTAGGAAGTTGGGATTATAATATTCGTCGAACAGCGGCTCGACATAGGGTGCATCTATCCGTACTGAAGAGGCGGCTAAAAACAGTTTATCGAATCCTGCGCTGCTTGCTTCGTAGGCTCTAGCGGGTACTGTGTCATCCATGAAGTCAAGCATTACAGGATAGTTGTCGTCTAAATTGAATTTGCCTATAGATACCGCAGTTTCTATGAGTTTATCCTCGAGGGCGGCGGGGTTTTTGATATAATTTTGGGTTTGTCTGTTGTCTATGATTATTGCCGTTACCATAGTGTTTGTATGATCGTAGTTTTTCACTAGGAGCTCATCTTTTTTGGCGGAGAGCTTCCAATGTATACGTTTCATGCTGTCGGAGTATTCGTATTTACGGACGTCGGTTATGCTTGAGTAGTCTTCGAAAGAAGCTTTGCGGCTGACGCCTGCTTCTTGTGATGGAGTGATGGAAAAAAGTTCGTCCGAAAACGGGACGATATCCGGGCAGACGATAAGTATGGGATTGTCTTTTATGCGCTGCCGTAGTTTAAAGATTTTAAGAAAGTCGTACATTTCTATGTACTCTATGCCGACGGGACTTACGCATCTGTATATGCTGTATATGCCGGATTCAAAGTTTACTCGGGACTTGCCGAAGAGTTCGTACTCGTGTTTTTTTGAGTTGCGGGCTAGCTCGAAATTCAGCGAATGTGAAGGGGTTACAAAGGTGGCTTTGATAAAGGCGCACGAGAAGAACTTGCAATAAATAGCGGCTTTGTAGCTTGTACGCTCGCCTTTCATTATCATATTGTCCGAGAGTTCTTGGCTGCACTCAAGGCCTAGGCGTGATAAGAGAAGCAGTAGTAATGAGAATAAGGCCATGAGTATTAGAAAGAGGAGCATTATAAATGAGCCGTGGCTTCCGGAGATGGCGAGGCTTATTATGGCGATGAGTATCATAAAGGTGTAGAGAATTCTGTTTAGTGTCAAGTGAGTCAACCTTTCGGGGAGGTCACAAAAGTGGCTAAGCCACTTTTGTGAGGTTTCTTAGTGTATGAATCGACTATAAATCTTACCTCTCAAGAGTTTATGGTCGTCGATTCTCCTCAACTGGGCTAATGTTAGACAATGTTTTCAATAAAAATATTGCTGAACTTGCGGATTTGAAGCCTGCGACGCTAAAAACATGGTTGGTGCGTGGACGTTCATTTATTTTTCGGGCGGGCATGGAAGCCCACCTCTAAGAAGCATTAGGAACGGGCAATGCGCGGAGGGGTTAGGACAGGATGTACAGTGCCTGCACAGTCGCTTTGCCGGCTAGGAGAATCGGATGGCCAATTCTAGTCAAACAACTAATCACACTAACCTGATTAAAATTGCGAGCTAACTTCGGTTATAACGCTTGATTGTAATAATTCCAAGTCAAATCTAAGAAAGCGAGGCGAAGAGTGCCGATTTCCGGGCATTTTTCGACGATACTTGATTAGATATTTGACTAGGATTGATTGATTTCGCAACAAGCAGCCCTCATTACCTGCGTACATTAATCTAGGCAGTGACTGCTTCATCGAAAAACGCTCCAAACCCGGCGTTTTTTTAGTTTGGAGTTAACCTTCCCCGTGTGCTTTAGCACACACACGGGGAAAAGCTTCAATAAGTAGGGGAACGATTCATTCTTTCCGTAACATCGTGGAAATGCAAGCCTACGCAGTGGTATACCCGAACGGAGGGAATAGCAGTGGCTTAATATAGGTCGGGGCGGCATTTCCTCGAAAATTTACAACACCGGCGGTTTAATAGAACCAAGTATGTCGCTGATTATATTTTCCGGGGAGATTTTTTTTAGTCTGGCCTCGTGGCTTACTATGACGCGATGAGAGAGCACAGGGGCTGCGAGTTTCATCACATCATCAGGGAGGCAGTAGTTACGGCCTTGGATATAGGCATAGGCCCCGGCTGCTCGGCTTAAGCACAATGTGGCTCTTGGGCTTGCGCCTAAGAGGAGAGACTTTTGTGAACGGGTAGCTCGGGTTATAGCTACTATGTATTCAAGGACCGAGCTGTCTATGTGGACGTCCTGAACTTCTTTTTGCATTAGCACAATATCCTCAGGCGAGACTACCGTTTCTAAGGAGCTTAGAGGCGAGCTTTTTGCGTGGCGCTCGAGTATGGAAAGTTCTTCGTCTTTGCCCGGGTAGCCCATTGATATTTTCATGAAAAATCTATCGAGCTGCGCTTCGGGCAGAGGGTAGGTGCCTAGGTACTCTATTGGGTTTTGAGTAGCAAATACGATAAAAGGTGCGGGCATTTCATAAATATTGCCATCGACTGTGACCCTGCTTTCTTCCATAACTTCAAGGAGGCTGGATTGGGTTTTGGGTGAGGTTCTGTTAATTTCGTCCGCTAAGACAAATTGGCTCATTATGAGGCCTTTGTGGTATTCAAAGTCGCCAAGTTTTTGATTAAACATGGAAAAACCCGTGATGTCTGACGGCATAATGTCCGGTGTGAATTGTATGCGCTTAAAAGAACAGCTTACACTGCGCGCAAGAGCAGAGATTAGGCTGGTTTTACCAACGCCCGGCATATCTTCAATGAGTACGTGCCCCTCGCTTAGAAGAGAGACTATTACGAGCTCAACGACTTCTCGCTTGCCGATTATTACCTTCTCAACATTATCGATTATGTTTTTTATGGTTTCAGGTGTTTTGCTCATTTTGCTCATGTTCGTCCCCTTCATTAATATAATATCGGATAGTCTCCTCGGAATTTTGTTGTATAGTATATCATAGGAGCGGTTCAAATTCAATGTTTTTTAGGAGTTTTAAAATGGAAAAAAGTGTTGACAAAGATAGGCGGCGGCGGTATAATGCTATAGCGCATAAAATGCGCAAATTGTAATGAATAAATAACGGCAGAATGTAAAATAAGGAGGTGGAAATGGATGCCGACATTTAATCAGCTGGTAAGAAACGGAAGACAGGTGCTTGAGAAAAAGTCTAAGACGCCTGCACTTCAAAAGAATCTAAACTCTCTCAGGAAGAAGATGACAGATGCTTCGAGCCCGCAAAAACGCGGTGTTTGCACGTCGGTTAAGACAGCGACGCCTAAGAAGCCTAACTCGGCTCTTAGAAAGATTGCGCGTGTTCGTCTTTCAAACGGCATGGAGGTTACTGCTTATATCCCCGGTGAGGGACATAACCTTCAAGAGCATAGTGTTGTGCTTATCAGAGGCGGTAGGGTTAAAGACGTTCCAGGTGTGAGATATCACGTTGTGCGTGGAACGCTTGATACGGCCGGTGTTGCTAACAGGCAGCAAGCACGCTCTAAGTACGGTGCGAAGAGAGCGAAAAAGTAAAAATAATAAAAATTTTGCCTAACCGATTTTACAAATCTGCCTAAGCAGGCGTAGTTTTTGACCGGGTTTTGGGTCAAAAACGTCAGCCGATTTTTGTGAGAAAAGCGAACAAAAAGCTTACCTTTATATAGATTACGTAAGAAAGATTTAGGCATGGCACGCGGCGGGCGTGGAGAGCTTTTCACGATTCGCGGCGAGTACCGATGATGGAATTCTTTAATTAAGGAGGGAAGAGACGTGCCAAGAAAAGGACATGTCCCTAAGAGGGACGTTTTGCCGGATCCGATGTATAATTCGAAGCTTGTTACTAAGCTAGTTAACGCAATAATGTACGACGGGAAAAAAGGCTGTGCACAAAAGATTGTTTATAGCGCATTTACGCAAGTTGAGGAAAAAAGAGGCAAAGGTGCTCTCGAATCATTTGAGGAAGCACTTGGAAATATTATGCCGATTGTTGAGGTTAAGGCACGCCGTGTTGGTGGTGCAACTTATCAAGTACCGATTGAGATTCGTCCGGAAAGAAGGCAGGCTCTTGGGCTTCGCTGGCTTGTGACATTCTCAAGAAGACGCTCGGAGCGCTCAATGGGCGACCGCCTCGCCGGTGAAATTATGGATGCGCTTAATTCAAACGGCGGCGCGCATAAGAGAAAAGAAGAGATGCACAGAATGGCTGAGGCTAATAGGGCGTTCTCTAGTTATAAATGGTAATACTTCGCGGAAATCAGGATTTCGGCGAGGCACTTAAGGAAAATTAACAAAGTTTCTTTGAAACTTTGTTAATTCTTGAGATTTGCCGGAGATGAATTCCGTCAGATCGATTAAAATCTGCGATGCTTAGGTGGTGCCTTCGTTTAGTTGCGGGTGACCGAGAGCGGTAATCCCTACAATGTAGGGCGCTACATCGAGCTTAGTCTTTGGTTTTGAAGCCAGGCACGCTATGTGTAGGCGGATATGGAATCCGCTCATACGGCTTACGAGTTATTTTGATCATAGATGAATAGATGTTGTGGCTTGTATTGTTTATAGGCGTTTGGGAGATAATGGTTTTTAAGCGTCGCAGACTTTAATCCGCAAGGTAAGCAATGTTTTTTTTGAAAACATTGCCTAGCTCTGAATTTTTCACCTGGCGGCGAAAAACGGCACTCATTTATGCATTAGAAATATGTGCATAAATCAAGCGTGCCGCCGGATACTTCATCCGGTTCCTTCTGCCCGCCTGAGGAGAATCGACGTCCAGATGCGAAGCATCAAGTCGATTCATACAGGCCGTAACATCGTTAAAATGCATGGAGCGTAAGCGACGGCATTTTAACGAAACGAAGTTAGGAGTTGATTTAGTGTCTAAAAGAGCTTACCCTCTAGAAAGAACTCGTAATATCGGCATAATGGCCCATATTGACGCGGGTAAGACTACTCTGACCGAGAGAATACTGTACTATACTGGAAAAAATTATAGGCTAGGCGATACCCATGAGGGTACGGCCACTATGGACTGGATGGAACAGGAACAGGAAAGAGGAATCACAATTACCAGTGCTGCAACTACTACGCAGTGGCTGGATCATAGGATTAATATTATAGATACACCGGGGCACGTTGACTTCACTGTTGAGGTTGAGCGTTCGCTTCGTGTGCTTGACGGTGCTATTGGCGTTTTCTGTGCTAAGGGCGGCGTTGAGCCGCAGTCTGAGACTGTTTGGCGTCAAGCTGATAAGTATGAGGTTCCGAGGCTTGCGTATGTTAATAAAATGGATATCATGGGTGCTGACTTTTTCCATGTTGTAGGCATGATAAAGGACAGATTAGGTAAAAACACTGTGCCTGTGCAGATTCCAATCGGTGCTGAGGATACTTTTAAAGGCATCGTAGACCTTATGGAGATGAAAGCCTATATTTTCGGTGGCGATAAAGGCGAGAATATCGAAATCACTGATATTCCTGCTGATTTGGCATCTGCGGCTGATGAGGCACGCGCTGCCATGATTGAGTCTATTGTCGAAACTGATGAGGCTCTCATGGATAGGTTCTTCGGCGGTGAGGAAATCTCTATCCCGGAGCTTAAAGCATCACTTCGTAAGGCCTGTATTGCGGGTACAGCTATTCCTGTGTTCTGCGGTAGTGCTTATAAGAACAAAGGCGTTCAAAAGCTTTTGGATGCGGTTGTTGATTATTTGCCAGCGCCGACTGATATTGCAGCGATTAAAGGTTTTGACCCGAATTCTGAAGAAGAAGTTGAGAGAAAGTCGTCTGATTCTGAGCCTTTCTCTGCACTCGCTTTCAAAATAATGAACGACCCGTTTGTGGGTAAACTTGCATTCTTTAGAGTTTATTCAGGTACTTTGGAGAGCGGTTCGTATGTTTATAATGCTAACAAAGGCAAGAAAGAGCGTATCGGACGTATTCTTTTGATGCACGCAAATCATAGGGAAGAGACCGATAAGGTTTATGCCGGTGATATTGCTGCAGCGGTTGGGCTTAAGGTTACAACCACGGGCGATACACTTTGCTTTGAAGACAACGAGGTTGTACTTGAGTCTATGAACTTCCCTGAGCCTGTTATTGACGTTTCTATTGAGCCTAAGACTAAGGCTGGACGCGATAAAATGGGTATTGCACTTGCAAAACTTTCAGAGGAAGACCCGACTTTTAGAACTCAAACGAACACTGATACGGGTCAGACTATTATTTCCGGTATGGGTGAGCTTCACTTGGAGATTATAGTAGACAGGTTACTTCGTGAGTTTAAAGTTGAAGCGAATGTTGGTAAGCCGCAGGTTGCATACAAAGAGAGCTTCCGTAAGGCTGTTGACGTTGAAGGTAAATATGTTCGTCAGTCCGGCGGTCGTGGACAATATGGTCACTGTAAAGTTAAGTTTTCGCCGATGGATGCAAATGATCCGGATAAGGTGTTTGAGTTTGTAAATTCTGTTGTAGGTGGAGCTATCCCAAGGGAGTATATAGGAGCCATTGAGCAAGGTATCAAAGAGGCCATGCAGGCCGGTGTGCTTGGTGGATTCCCTGTGCTTGGGGTTAGGGCCGAGGTTTATGACGGATCTTATCATGATGTTGACTCGTCTGAGATGGCGTACAAGATTGCCGGTTCTATGGCGTTTAAGGATGCTATGAAGAAGGGTGAACCGGTTCTTTTGGAGCCTATCATGAAGGTTGATGTAACTGTGCCAGAGGATTATATGGGCGATGTTATCGGCGATATTAACTCTAGGCGCGGACGTATCGAGGGCATGGAAGCAAGAGGTAATGCACAGGTTATTCACAGCTATGTGCCGCTTGCTGAGATGTTTGGTTATGCGACTGACTTGCGCTCTAAAACGCAGGGTCGTGGCGTGTTCGCTATGGAAGTGCATCACTTTGATCCGGTGCCTAAGGCTATCCAGGATAAGTTGGCTTCAGGTAAGGATGTGTAGAATATTCGTGTAAATGCGTCGTCGCTTCGCTCCTTTGGCATTTCCACGTGGGGCGGCGTAAGGAAGAAGTCGACTTGACGCTTCCGCTACCCATTGAAACCTTGTTTCAATGGGTTCCCGCTCGCGTCTGGCCGTCGATTTTCCTCAGCCGGGCGGAGCCCAGCTTGCGGATTAAAGTCTGCGGCGCTTAGGAATTTGGCGGATATAGAATCCGCCACTACGAAAAGCGTTGAGTGTAGCATTCCTGCGTTTGTCGTTCGAAAACTCTTGCTTTTCTTAGACAAACTTAATATAATGTATTTGGTGCATTTAAATAATGAATATATTAGAGAGATGAGAGAATCTCTAAATTGGTTAAGGAGGAAAACAGATAATGGGTAAAGCTAAATTTGTTAGAACTAAGCCACACGTTAATGTTGGCACAATCGGTCACGTTGACCATGGTAAAACGACTTTGACAGCTGCTATTACTAAGAGCTTGCATGAGCACTATCAATTGGGCGAGGCTGTTGCTTTTGATAAAATCGACAAAGCCCCGGAAGAGAGAGAGCGTGGTATCACAATCAGTACATCACACGTTGAGTATGAGACTCCTAACCGTCACTATGCTCACGTTGACTGCCCAGGCCATGCCGACTACGTTAAGAACATGATCACAGGTGCTGCTCAGATGGACGGCGCAATCTTAGTTGTTGCTGCTACTGACGGTCCTATGGCTCAAACTAGAGAGCATATCTTGCTTAGCCGCCAAGTAGGCGTTCCTAAGATGGTTGTTTTCATGAACAAATGTGATGTTGTTGATGATGAAGAGCTTCTTGACTTGGTTGAGATGGAAATTAGAGAGCTTTTGAGCGAGTATGATTTCCCGGGTGATGATATTCCTGTTGTTAGAGGTTCTGCTACTAACGGCCTTGAAGGCGTTCCTGAGTGGAGAGCTAAGATCATCGAGCTTATGGAAGCTGTTGATAGCTATATCCCAACTCCGGTTAGAGATACTGAAAAGCCTTTCCTTATGCCTGTTGAGGACGTTTTCTCTATTACAGGTCGCGGAACGGTTGCTACTGGACGTGTTGAGCGTGGTATCGTTAAAGTTCAAGACAATATTGAGATCATTGGTTTTACTGATGAGCCTAGAACGGTTGTTTGTACAGGTGTTGAGATGTTCCACAAGCTTCTTGACCAAGCTGAGGCGGGCGACAATATCGGTGCACTCCTTCGTGGTGTTGCAAGAGATGAGATTGAGAGAGGTCAAGTTTTAGCTAAGCCTGGCTCTATCACTTCTCATACGAAGTTTACTGCTCAAATTTACGTTTTGACTCAAGAAGAGGGTGGCCGTCATAAGCCTTTCTTCAACAACTATCGTCCACAGTTCTATTTCAGAACAACAGACGTTACAGGCGTTATCAACCTTCCTGAGGGAACAGAGATGTGCATGCCTGGCGATAATATTGAGATGACTATCGAGCTTATTACACCGATTGCTATGGAGCAAGGTCTTACGTTCTCTATCAGAGAGGGTGGCCGTACTGTTGGCGCCGGTAATGTTGCATCGATAATTCAGTAGTAGTATGTGCAGTAATTTGCTGCTCGTTAAAAGCCCCGCCTAGGCGGGGCTTTTTTATTGGGGAAAAACACTAATATTTTTATAGGCATGTGTACTAAATCTATTTTAAAATGATTACTTCCGCATAAGGTTTATCTCACCCAAGCTGATAGAAACGACATCAGCCGATAAATCGTGACAATGCTCTGCTCTCGCGTGAATGGGTCTTTCGGAGCGAAAAGATTATTATCTATGCCACGTATTATTCCCATTCCATGAACCCACGAAACATTTCTAACTGCCCATGATGAAATTAGGGTATAGTCTAGAAATGATTCGGATGGATGAAGGAGACCGGGGGTAGGGAGAATGAAAATTAAATGATTTTGAATCGCATACACAAGCCGAGAAATCATTACTGCCGCTTCCTCACGAGTAACTTTATTGTTCGGGTTAAAATAGCCGCCGCCCACACCAGTTACAACGCCTAAATACCCCATCTTTTGCACGTTTATGTCGGTTGTGTCATTAAACTCCATGCGTCCTGCTATTTCTTCGCCCGTCATAACTTCAAAGAGTGCTACCGCAAGAGCGGCAAACTCGGCGCGGGTTATAGGTTGAGTAAATTGGGACCCAAGATTTGGCGGCACAAGATCAGCAGAAATAGCGGCAACTACCTGCTCAGCCGCCCATGCAGACGGGGGGGCATGTATAAGCCTCTCATTCTCGATAAGTTCTCCGCTTGTTATATCAAAAACATACTTTAGGTGGTCGTTTGTCGTGACTGTAAATATGTTATTAGTACTATCAAAACTTCGGCTTGCCCAGTCGTGCCAGTAAGCCAGTGAAGCGCTAAACATTATTGTGTCCATGCTTTCCACAAGATCACTAATCATATAACTTCTTAACAGAACACCATTTCTATAAAACTTAAGCGCTGTACCATCCCTATCTAACGCCTGGGATCCGCCCACTACAGTGGGAATAAAGACAAAATATTGAAAATTAGTAGAAAAAATAAAGTCGCTTTCAAATGCCATTGAACTCAAATTTATTTCATAAATCAGTTCCAGCGGCTCTGTATTGTAATATACTCCCATTGCCGGATAGTTAACTTCGGCGAGCGGATTAAAGATAAATACCCTGCTTCCATCTTCCGATTCTATTCTTTGTGGTACCGGCTGAACAATACGGTCGGCGTAAACGGTTACTCCACCGAACATAATTATGACAGCAAGAAATACAGCAATAATAGATTTTCTACTCCTTATGATTTTCATGATATCACCTCTTCAGCATTAGATAGCGTGGACATGAGTTATATTATACGCCTTTTCGGCTGATTTTTAGCCACTTTTCGTCGAGGACTCCTAGCTTACTCCTTCCAGTATGCGTCGTCGTCCTCTCCTAAACTGACTAAAAATCAGACTCGAAAAGCCGCACAACGAACTCATGTCCACACTATCTAGACGTTTCATAGCATATATTTGTTCCATGCCGCCGCCTTACCGTTTGTACTGCATGAGTACTACGGTAAGGCGGCTTCTCGTCCAGCGAAAAAATATTCAAGCTTTTTTGTTACTGTTTTAGGGGGATTTGACTATATAGGCAGTTAAACTGAAAACTGACCAATAAAACTTGTCATTTTATTACAGTACATCGTCAGCATC
>Ga0136643_10007498_pt1 | contig 15784 bp, 12 predicted proteins | sample TergutLab28metaG_FD_96883 | JGI IMG/M metagenome (GOLD analysis project Ga0136643, IMG submission 96883) | Labiotermes labralis P1 segment gut microbial communities from Petit-Saut dam, French Guiana - Lab288 P1 (version 3) (version 3) | ecosystem: Host-associated > Arthropoda: Insects >... | reverse complement strand
GAGGAGCTAAATGATCTGTACTCCTCGCCCAATATTGTGCGGGTGATAAAATCGAGAAGAATGGGATGGGCTGGGAATGTGGCGCGTATGGGTGAGGAGATGGTGGTTTATAGGTCTTGGTGGAGAAACCGGAGGGAAAGAGACCACTGGGGCAACCTAGGCGTAGATGGGTGGATAATATTAGGATGGATCTCCAGGAGGTGGGATGTGGGTATATGGACAGATGCCGGACGCTTGTGAGTGCGGTAACGAACCTTCGGGCCGTGAAATGCGGGGAATTTCTTGACTAGCTGCAAACCAGTTAGCTTCTCAAGAAGGACTCTGTACCATGGAGTAAGTAAGTATTCTATCCTGTTTTGCGTCACTCTTCTCATTTGGTTGACTTAATTCTTCTTTTATCTTTGCTGCTGTCTTCATTATTATTATTATTATTATTATTTGCGAGGTTAAGTTTAGGTACGAGTATAAGTGCCTTTGGTCGCCTGTTCTTTGAGACATTTGCCTTGTTCTGAAATTACCTTCTAACTTTAGAGACTATTTGTTAGTTAATTAAACCCCATTAACTCATGAGTGGTTAGCTGGTGTAATTTCCTTTCCTTGACGATTATTCTAAGAGTATGGAAAAAAAATTATGGGCTTTCCATTCAAAATTAGTCACCGGGTATAGGCCTGATGATTTGGAAATTCATGGACGCCATAGATTACACCAAGACAACTCATTAATACAAACTGAATCAGATTTAATTCCTACGCTATAGGTAGAGAAGAATGCTGCTGACTTAATCTTTTTGGCCTATGCAGTTTAAGCCTTGAATCCTTATTAACAATGTTGTGGCAGACCCAGTACGCGCAACGTTGTGAGTAGACATGTACATTACCTGAACACTTTGTAGAACCCTTTTATTTCGGATATGTGTAGGGAAATGTGTGTTACGTCCGTGTTCAGGCGAATGTGACCTGTTGTGCGGCTTGCAATTATCAGCAGACACTTTAGAATGTATTATGCGTTCGACTTGAGGCTTATACAGCCATGTAGATGAAGATTAATTTCTCATGTGATTGCCGCCGTGTTGACTGGCAATTTTTACAGAAAATTTTGTAAAAATTGACATAACTCCGAAGTCAAATTTTATGATTCTCTGATATTTACGTAATTATATACAAACAGCTGCATGATTTTTATTATGCACTTACATACAAGGATCAGTCCAGATCCGAGTCCTTTTTGAATGGTTCGTAACGAGATTGGTCTACAAGTGAATGTTGATAAAACCAATAAATGGCCATGTTTCGAGATCAGATTGCGGGATGAAGTCACAATATAGAGACTGATAATAGTTCCTTTGAAAGAGTGGAAGGGTCAAATATTTGGGAACAACCTTAACAAATCAAAATTCTGTTCAGAAAGAAATTAAGAGCGGATTTAAGTCAGGGAATACTTGCTATCATTCGGTGCAGAATCTTTTGTCTTCCATTTTGCTATCCAAATATTTAAAGATTAAGATATACAGAACTATAATTTTGACTGTTTTTTGTATGGATGTGAAACTTGGTCGCTGACATTGAGGGAGGAACGTAGGCTGAGGTTATCTGAGAACAGGGCGTTGAGAAGTATATTTGGGTCTAAGAGGGACGAGATGAAAAGTGAGTGGAAAAAACAACACAATGAGGAGCTGAATGATCTGTACTCCTCACCCAATATTGTGCGCGTGATAAAATCGAGAAGAATGAGATGGGCTGGGCATGTAGCAGGTATGGGGAGAAAAGAGGCGCATACAGGTTTTTTGGGGGAAACCTGAGGGATAGAAACTGTTTGGAATTCCCAGGCGTAAATGTGAGGATAATATTAAGAAGGATCTTTAGAAGTTGGATGTGGGTGTATGGACTGGATCGATGTGGCTCAAGATAGCGACAGGTGGCGGGCACTTGTGAATGCGGTAATGAACCTTCAGGTTCCACAAAATGCTGGTAATTTCTCGACTAGCTAAGAAGGACTCTTGTCCATGCAGCCAGTAAATAAGTAACGAATGAAGTACTTATATACAAACTTCAGAAAGGTCTGAGAACTGCTACAAACTAATTACTGACTATTCTTCTTCCCATTATAATCCTTTTGCCCATCGCCTGACCATTAAGTTTACAGCCTCAGTGATCAACCCAGTAACCTAAATCACTGCAAATCTACGAGGATTTCGGTTTCGGCCGCGATTCAATAAGTGAAGTAAGGTAAAGTTAAGGGTAGAATGCTTACATTTTAAGTTTTGAAGTATCGAGATTTTGTGCCACTATACTGAATCACTCAAGGATATCATGCAGACTGCAATAGTCACCTGTCGTTAGAGCACACACACTTTCTTACCATTTTCAGTACATATTTAATTCACTGCCATTCGATATGTAGTCATTGTGTCATAAGTTCCTCGCACATTAAGCGATGATTTAGTTATTAATAAAACTTTAATGATAATTACATATTTTGTCTAATTACTGTGGATCCCGTTATCAGACTGTACGCCTATCAGCAGCACTCGCCCGCGATTGAATAAACAGTACGGCAATTGATCGGTGTATCATGACGCCGAGCTGATTGGTTTCCGTTTTGGAGGTTCAGATGTATTAGAGTGTTAAGTTAGACATTTTACACTTCATTGTAGGACATTGTTGCTGTAACATGTTGCTTTACATACACTGATAATTATCTGAGGTGTCCATCACCGCTAGCTGCTTATGTTCTACAGCATGTTAGCCTACCGTTACATTACACTGCTCAGAATAATTGAAGCCTGAATGCACTGTTTCGGAATTGAGGGAGAAATATCGAAAAAGAAGGAATACAATCTTACCATGGTTCACAAAGCATAAGTACCATCTTTATATCATACACTTTCCCGAAATATTTCAGCTTTGCGTAAATATTCTACGACCAACAATGTGTATTTTAAGAATCTCCGGTAGTCTTCTTTAAGGAATTTTATCCTCGAGTGAATACATAAATATGTATGCCCAAACGTGTTTTAAACTCCTTGTGTTAAACCGGCTTTAAAAATGATTAGGAAGATTGAAAATCTCATATGAATGTATCCTACGGGTTGTATTAGATTTGAATTATAATGAAGAACGCAAAACAAAAATGATATAATCCTACATAAAATTCAACTTCAATTTTCAAGGGATGTTTTTTGAAAACGAATTAAAGTAAAAGAAACTCTCGTTTGTATAAAACGTACGCCATATATATCAAGGGGAATCAAAGTCCCTCAAAAGTACTGTAAAACAAGAACAACCTCATGTAACTCTTTTAACGAAACAAACTAAAGAGATTTTGACGTTTTGTTGACCGTGCATCTCAGTATATTTATGTAGAGTATTTAACCAACTTGATGCACAAAATTTGTTTCACAATAAGATTTATTTCACGCCTCTACATGTTTCGAGCACATGTGCTCAGCATCAGGAGGTCAAAATTGCATTACACAGACTCTGGTATCATCACACCTATAGGCTGTGTAATGCAATTTTGACCTCCTGATGATGAGCACATGTGCTCGAAACATGTAGAGGCGTGAAATAAAATTTATTGTGAAACAAAGTTTGTGCATCAAGTTGGTTAAATACTGAGATAAACTAAACAGAGTCGCACTGTAAAAGTAGAATTACGTTTACGTCTGTTTTACTGAATTTCGACAAATCTGATCACGCAGTTTGATCTTTATTATATTGACATTACGGAAGCAATGGACATTTTTCGATTCCTTATAAGGCAACTAGAAAATGAAAAGAACAAGGACTTTCATTACATGCCATAAATATGTAATATGTTAAAACACATTTGCATTAGAACTATCATTTTTCTGTTACGGTTCTACCAGAAATGATTATTTACTGCTCTTTCACCCATCTGGATTTAATGTAAACATCTCCCATTCGATCATTCCTGCCTGCATGGTTAGATGTCTGTGCCTGGTTAGTCTTAGTTCTGTGAGTAGATTACCTTATATATTGCCTGGCTCGCAGATGTGTTTTCTCTAGCGCTACACGAATGGGGAGTGGCTTGGCTTGCCCTCGTCTGCAGAATTACTCTTAGGAAAATTAAACATGTTTTCTTTTTCTTTTACCATCAAGTTAATTTAGGCCCATCTCTATGGCCCCGTACAATGTTCCTATTTTACACACAACAACCAAAGGAAAATAATATACCTTTCTTGAGAAGCCAATATTTAATCGAATTTGTAAACAATACTCTTGTTTTTGCGAGATGTGATTTTAAATTTCTGTCTTCACAAAACCACCTCACTGGTCCCTGTAGTAAGCTATACGATTCCACACCACATACCTGTCCATAAGACCCATTTTGATATTATCTTCTCCACTAGGCCTAGGTTTCCCAAAGTATTTACTTTTCTTCAGCTTGTAATAGTAAAATCACGCATTAATTGCACATTGCACACATCCATGCTGTAGGGTCAGCCAAGCTACTCATTCTTGATTGCGTCTGAACATAAACTGCGAACTCTTTCACTCAGTTGCGTTCTGCCCTGAGGTCCAAATTCTCCTCATTTCCCGGTTTCAAACACCCTCAAACTGTGTTTCTTCCTTGAATGTTAGAGACCAAGTTTCATACCCATTCGAAACAGTTTCAATGTTAAAATATTCGAATTGTCCAGACGGGAGACGGAAAGATACACGAAATTTACAGAATGGGTGTTAGGTGCAGAAAATAAAATAGGACCTCTTGACACCGCCCGTTAACCGTACGGTTCCATCCCGCGCCGGGCCGAACGGAGGTCCACTCACCGCATATCAGGGCACTTAATCATCAGTCTTGGTGTTTCCAAGCCATCAGCAGTACCCTGAAGACGGGGACGGGCTCAGCCGCTGAAACGTTGGAGAATCTTCACGGTTTGCCCGAGAAGAGTTTATTCATTAATGTTTTTCTTCTGTTGACAGACAAGGTGAGGTTGGAAGGAAATGCGACTGTGAGAAAATAGGCGGAAGCTTTACGCGCCTTTATCCCTGTTATCCATGGGACTTCTTTTCATGGTCTCGGTATAGTTTTCCTTCTGTTTGTTCTTAGGAGCAAATAAGGTCTGGCATTATCACTGAAAAAATGAAAGGTGCTGTAGGAGAAGGCAAACTTGAAATGCGCCGCGCTGTGTTTGTTGTACTTTTTTCGTGACAAGTATTTCCCTTCTTATCAGTCAGTACCTATATCCTGGACAGGAGCCAAGACTGCATTCAGACTGCCAACGTGCTCTTCTGTGAGGGGGTTTATTTTCGCCTTTATACAGCACCACCTTCTCTTGGGTATATTTAGGGTTAGGTCACTTCTATGCTACAGTTGACGTGGTTATGACAGAATATATTTTCTTCATTGTTTATCCCTCTCTGGTTCTCTGTTAAGTGATCCGGAATATACAGATCAAAAGTATGATAATTTCCGGTCCCAGTGGCCGCGCGGTCTAAGGCGTACGTCTACGGGCGTTCGCCTGCTGAGATTGTGGGTTCGAATCCCACCGGGGGCATGAATGTCTGACTGTTGTGATTGTTGTGTGTTGTCAGGTAGAGGTCTCTGCGACGCACTGATCACGGTCCAGAGGAGTCCTACCGACTGTGATGCGTCGTTGTTTGTGATCTAGAAACCTCAAGAATGAGGAGGCCATGGCCTGGGTTAGGCCGCGGCGCCACAGGAAAAAAAGTAGGATAATTATTTGACCAACAGCCTGGAAACATAAGCCAGAAATTGTATTAGGAATTAAACAAAATAAATCAGTCATAATATACTTTGGTATGTGATGAAGAAAGGATGTCAGAAAGGAACAAACGATTCACGAGACAAAGACTTCGGGTGGATTCAGTTATGTAGAAAGAATGGCAGATGGCGTTTGAAAGGCTCACTTAAATATGTACAAAAGTATTCCGCGTTAGAACAAGATGATTGATTAACGAACTGCATGTACAGCTTTTAAGAGTAAAAGGTTTTTACAAGGGGTTTTAAAAGAAATAATTTTGTGTTTTTTTAATATAGACTTTTTGTTAGTGAAATGCTGTAACTGTTCTGTTTTAAAAAAAAGACAGTGTTAGCGACAATTACAGCAAAAACAATGACTCTAAAAAAATTACTGGGGTCAACATTCGAAAAGTTGGGCATTGAATTTCAAGAGGCTCTTTCTTTCTTGTCACGAACATATGTTGTCATGTCACGTTACAGAAATAGTAATTAATAGTAGTTTGCTGGTACCCGGCGACCCCAGCAGGCAAGGCACACACATATTTACCTTAGAAAACTCGCGAGCCGAAAGGGCGCGGCACGCTTCATGTACCTATTTACTGTGGAAATTCCGTAACCAAGGCAGGCAAGTCACATCCATTTACGTACTCGTAGATACCGTGGAAATCTCGCGACGCTGGAAGACAAGGCACACTCATTTAAGTAGTTACCGTGGAAACCTAAAGAATTTATGTGTACTTTCGTACTTTCGTATTGGTGTCCATAGTGAGCATGGAAACCCCAATTATGTGTATGTATACATATGTACATATGTATGTATGTAGGTATGTACGTATATTCTACTGTAGTATTAGTGCCCGGCGACCCGTTACGCAGTTACATTGGTCACGCCAATTGGTTGCGTCCTTTATATATTATCTGTCCTTTCGTGAAACTGAATTCTGTGTGTTGTCGTCCCCTGCCGTATGATGGCTTCTCGTGAAACTCCAACGTTCAACCTAGTAACGTTACCTGCATTCTGGTGGCAGTCTATGAAACTCCAACGCTGGAGTGTGACAGGGTTGATAGTCTTAAAGTATGTATAATATAACAATGCTTATGAAATAAGCAACTTAAGTTTCATACGTCGCTGTCTGTAAGCTATGATTCCTGTTATTTTTAGTTGGTTACAAATAAAAGTCCTTAAATACCTTTCATTTGCCAATCTATTTTTGACAGGTAAGAGCCCTATTTATAACATAAAGAAAGATAATAGAATTTTCGAAAAAGCGGCGAGTTTTGTATATTTTTGCGACATTTGCTATTCGAAAACTTAGGGGCTAAAATATAAAGCTGTATATATTTTTTTCTTTTATGGGTACAGAACTTGGTCTGCCTGTTAAAGGGCAGCAGGTAACTGATTGTGAGGCACGTGGGAACTGCGTGCTGGAACGAATGTTAGGATACAACTTGATTGAGGTCTCTACGGATTAAACACACGAAAAATTGCCAATTTTTCATTCAATATGATTTGGAAGTTTACACGAATGTGTTGAGGATTACAATTTAAATTTACATAGATAACTTGGACTATCACATTATATGAATATGTGATTGAAATTCCGCCGCCCATCTGAGGCGACAACATTTAGCTACAGTAAAGTGAAGACAATTTCGAACAAATGCGGAGAACAGTGAAACTGGTTTCTATAGTAAAACCAACAAGATGCACCAAAGTATCAAATTTATTTTATTTTGGAATGACAATCTACATGTTTCGGACGGTCTTTCCGTCCATCTTCAGGAGTTCAAGACTCTCTATACAACAACAGGCATGTGTCAAACAGATAATGCTGTCTGCTTGCTAGCAACAGGCATATGTCAAAGCAAGCAGACAGCAATATCTGTTTGACATACGCATGTTGCTGTATGTACAGTCTTGAACTCCTGATGATGGACGGAAAGACCGTCCGAAACATGTACAGTGTCATTCCAAAATAAAATAAATTTGATACATTGGCGCATCTTGTTGGTTTTACTATACAATATTTTACGATGCACGGCCCTATGAACGTCAAAAGCGTAGCTGGTGTTTTATATTTAGAATAATTTATCTTCAATATACTTTCTATTCATGAGACTTCTCCGCAAATATTGCTGTTTTTTGATAGTGAAACGGGATAAACTTAGGTGGAGTTCCTGCTCAAGGTTTTAGCCACACGAGGAGAAGAGTAGGCTTGCCACTTCATGATCAACCTCATTGATCATGAATGTGCACTAACAACACTAAAAATTGCAATAATAGGCTATCTTCTCGGTCCAGTTCGCCTCATAAGTTGTGTTCCCTCGTGGTGTAGACACCTTCGCTTCTGAATTCTGCAGTCAAGAATCTTCAGTGATCTTCCAAACAATAATGGCAGTTGTTGAAACATCGTACTGGTTCAAGTAATTAAACAAACTTCCTCCCTACCACAGTGTAATTATCTGGATATATATGGATATAGGTTATTTTATTTAAAACTTTATTAAAAGCTCTGCTACACCATTACTTTGTTAGAATGTAAGCTGTGTTTATTTCGAGATCGGGAAAAAATGAAAACAGACGGGCCCGAATTACGTATTAAGCTTGCGCACACGTGCGTCTTATCCTGATACTCTTACAGGGTTCGAAGCAAATGAAAGCTGTAACTTCACGTCTCATAGAAATGTGTATGATGGGAACAAAGTTATTGCTACTGCACCAGGTGCCCACCTCATTAAGAACCGGCGTCTTCAGTGCCTCATTAATCTTCCTCCTGACATTTCAGCTACTATCTATCAAGCCTCAATATAAGTCACGTCGAAAGAAAGTGTGTGTTAAGAAATGCAGATAACACGAGGAAAATACTTTCTTGAAGTATGAATATTCAAATATTGCTTCAGGTTAATGTCAACAAGGTACCGCTTTTCTTTTTTGATTTTGTTTGTTTGTTTGTTGGGATGTCGGAAGTTTTGTCGGTTAATTGTTTGTATTTATGGATACTGAATTAAAGTATCTTCCTTACGATAACAACTCCGAATAACAGCAAGAAACTGGAATTGGTAGGTTATCGCCATGTTTAATTCAGACGACATTACATTAGCAGCACTGAAATCAGTATCAACATGGCGGTACACATCACATACAATGTAGCTCAAGGCAGAAGACTGACACCAACATATTTGCCCCTCGTTCTGCTCAGTAGAGCATAAGACAACATATTTGCACCTAGCTAACTTGATTTTAATGAAGAAGTTAATACCGAAATTCCTAAGGTGTAACAAATTGGAGTCTAAGAACATTCGACGAAAGATAAAATGTCATTTTTTGCCAATTTTATAAATGCAATTCCGAAAATCTGAAAACAAGGTTAGCAGAAACCATGTGAATACTGGCCTGAAAATAACCTAAATATGGGATTCAATATGACGAAATTTTATTTACAAGAAGTAACAATACTGTTAATAAAAGTTTGTGTCGATGTGAGTAACATAAACTTTTGTAATACTATCACACTCTCATGGGACCCCTATGTTAAAAAACATTGTAGAAGAATTTTGTTTGAAATCAAATTCATAATTTGAGCGCCATGCTTTGCCAGAATACTTACGAAGTGCCACGGAGGCCTTGGTCCTCTCCTTAAGGTCGTTCGACAATTGGAAAATCTGGCAAATTTCAGAGCGTTGATCTGTCTTCAGCTGATCGCTCAACTGGTGCGCGTTAGCCCTGGCCTTAGCGGCATCAATGTGTTCAGTACAGCAGCAAACAAGTGACGGAGAATGCATACGGGACATGGAATTGGGTTAATCTTGAGAGTGGCTCAGTTCTAAGTAGGCACACGCATATAGCGAAGTGCTTGGGTTGAAATTTTATTGTCAGAGATTACTCTGCTTTTTCTGTCCCTAGTTTTCACCACATCTCTCACCGTATTATGTTCGTTTCTCGTCCTATAGGAATTATATTGTTAAGGGTGCCTAAAAGGAGAGTAAAATAGAGGTAGTACATGAACCAATAGTGATGGGGCAATACGGTTGAACAGATACGCGTATAAGTGAACAGCTTAAAACTTACGAATTAAAAGAGCAGTCTAATATTTGTGTTCACCAAATAATATTGCAGTCAATAAGCGAAGGAGTATTTAAGGATTTTTCATGTAGAACGCAGTGGAGATGAGAAATATGGGGAAGTAGAGTAAACAAAGCTACAAAGAAACTTGAAAAGTAACAATAACTAATTACATCACATCTACAGACACAGAAACAAAATGTATAATTAAGTCTGCATTAGATATTTTCGATCTGAAAGTCTCGGGGAAGAGACCTGCAGTGAGAGAGGTCAGATATGAAAAATATTTAATTTGGTTTCAGAGGAAGAGGGCGTGGATTCATCTGACTGGGAGAGGGTCCACAGGTAAATTTGACGTCCCTAGGGCCGTGCATCTTAATCTATTTGTATAGCAAAACAGCCAAATGCACCAATGTCTCAAATTGATTTTATTTTGGAATGGCACTCTACATGTTTCGGACGGTCTTTCTGTCCATCATAAGGATTTGAAGACTGTAAATACAGCAACAGGCGTATGTCAAACAGATACTGCTGACTGCTTGCTGGCAAGCAGTCAACAGTATCTGTTTGACATATACCTATTGCTGTATGTAGGATCTTCAAATCCTGATGATGGATGGAAAGACCGTCCGAAACATGTAGAGTGCCATTCCAAAATAAAATAAATTTGAGACATTGGTGCATCTGGTTGGTTTACTACAGAGAAAAGTCCATAGGTATTTGTAAAAACGATAGTTGTAATATATTTTCGCTTTACCTAAAAAGTTAGAATTGTGACTGTTGAACGTGTATTGGCTTTTGAAGAGGATAATCCATCCCACGAATTGAGGTTGCGGTTTTTGTACTTTGGTTGAAATGAACGAACTGGAAAGCTGAATACAGGATCATTCCCTAAACGTCTTGGAGAATGAACATAATCATATTTACTCGTATAAGATTCAGCTCTGCATCACAAAAAAAATCGCTCTCCGTTTTTGGGTGATGCTGTACTTGGAAATAATTTGTATGTACTGTGAAAAATACTGAAACACATGGATTCACAGTATGGTGAAAATTCACATTTCTGTAATTGTTACAGCTGATGCTACACGCACACACACACATACACACACATGTGTATATATGTATATATTGACCCAAGGGATTGAAATAGTCCGATATTTTATGTACTCAAGATGAACGCTAAGTTCATTCGTATCTTGTGAGTAAAAGAAATAAAGAGAGCTTGAATTATCAGGGCTTTAAAATGAATCACGAGATAATCTGTATATCTATCATTTTGGGCTTCAGTACGATTCCTGTCGATGTGCCCTGAAGAAAGGGTATAATATTGTGAGTATGACAGACGGTCTCAACGAACCTTCCTTGTCCATTACATCTGACGATGACATATCGGAGCGCTGGATCTTGTATACAGTTCTGTTTAGAGACACTGAACTAGGACTGAATGTGGTGAAAATAATTCCCACCACTGCTAGTTCTGACGAATGTGATATTAATGTACCTCTCGGCCTTGACAGTGACTGGGTGTAATTCTAAAGGTATTGGTGTTCATGGCGATAGTACTGATTGTTTGCTTATTTTGTTGAACATTTAAAATGTAGTGGTGATTATGTGTATCACCAGGTTCAACATTAAATATCCGTGTATCTTTCCCACAGATTGTATTTTCGTGTAGGTGTTATTCTCAGAATAACCAGGGGTTATTACCCTAAACAATATTAACCGGTTCAACTTTAAAATGGAGACGAAGTGTGTTTGCTGTGCTATAGGAGTTATATTTTGAAATATTATTCGGGCGAATTTCATTCTTCAGTCAGCAACATTTGTCATAAAAAACGGGACCTCCGTATGATGAATAGGCAACGTTACATCTTAGGCGTTTGTTACACAAATTTCACTTTATCTCTGTGCCTCTCGTTCAGTTCTAGATATCGCTCATTTGCGACAAAAGTGACACAACTCAAAATTTGGCATTTTTGAGATATTGGTGTAGAAATAAACGTTTGCTGATGCACTTTTAATAGATATAGCGCCATAACGCAGTTTGGAAAACTAGCTGCTGGGGAGCGGTTGTGTCGTCGTTGCACTCATAGAAAAGTATAGCACTTCAAAACCTTTCAACTCTTCTCCTGAAAAATCAATAATTTTGATTTGTGACAATGTTGTCGCAAATGAGCGATGTCATAAAGTCTTGAATCATAATTTTCTCATTCTACAGCCTTTTATGCCTTTTCAAATTGTGTTAAACTTCAGCCTGCCTCCCTCCCTCAACCTCCCCCCATCCCCCAATGCAAATATCAATCTTCAGAATTAAAGTCCCGTTGTGCTCTATTAACAAGTGTACACAGTGTGACTGAAAAGGGCCGAAATGTGATAAGTTGTCAAATGCAGGGTGGAATGAAACTGCAATATCATTCCACCCTGCATACCAGACAGTCATCCACACAGACTAACAAGTACCACGTGTCGCACAAACACAGTTGTTTCTCCTGATGATGGGCCCATAGTCGCCTGAAGCATGTAGAGATTGATAAATATACTAAGAATAAATTGTCCACCAAGTTGGTTTTATTTACAAGATTATGACTAGGCCATTTGGTAAAAATAACACCCCCTTACCCTTTCACCGTAATCAGGAATTTAGAGTTGCATTTTTATTTGATATGACGGCTTTAGTTTGTGAATAAACGGATGTATTTCGGACGACGGCTCGGCATCTGTGCAGGACACTGCTGGTGCAGGGTTTCGTGGGTGAGAACCATGCTCTAAATCCCTGCACTGTCTTGATCTGCTGTGTATGTCTGATGTCGACAGCGACATCATCGTTTCTGACAGCTGTAAGTAAATTGATGAGATTTTATTATGCTTTTAATTTAGTGTGAGTAAAGAGTTTTCAGCTAAATTTAGTATTCCCAATGCTCATGGAAAAGTAGCTACTAAACCTACTCTCAGTCGGAATAGTAAAACATGACCAGGCAGATATAGCGACACGCTACGTGCTGGACCGTCCGGGAATCGAATCTCGGGGTGTGGGCGAAAATTTCCGCACCCTCCGTGAAGGGCCCTGGACCCACCCAGCCTTCTATACAATGGGTACAGGGTGTTTTTCAGGTGGTAAAGCTGCCGAAGTGTGGAATTGACCACCTACCCCTTCTTGTGCAGAGGTTAAAGAAAGAGTAGAGCCATACTTCCACACCTCACCTGGGCTTCCATGGTCTGTTCTAGGGTTAACGTGCACAGCAAAATACGAAGTTTTGCTTCAATTATTCGCATATTTGTCACTTACATTAAATTTGCGTTTGATCCCTGCGATATATGAGGAATATAATAACTCTGCCTTCACCGTCCAGTGACTGGATCTCGTCATGTGAGATCTTGAGAAGATTTCATGTTTCGTTCTGCCTGTATTAAAACATCCGGAGGCTGTATGTATAAACAACTGCCTAAAGATGCTATGTGTTAATTAGGCTTCAGGCAATGAGTAATGTGATAATATTAAATACTCTCTCAGAGCTTAGGAGTAAATATTCACTTTATGGCCTGCCCTACCACGTTAAAGTCAGTATCTACATTAGTGCTTTCAACTACGATAAATAGCAGATACTTTTTAATAGAAACACGATGCTCGAACCCCCGGAATTCACCTAGGTTTTTTTCGAATTGTAATACACAGAAATGTTCATGGTTTAGAGGTTTCTTTCTTCTCGTGGATTACATTCTGTCCAGGAACTAGTAATACAAGTTGTGAATAAACTCAAGTAAGAAAAGTTTGTTTTATTTATCATCCTCTGCTAATATTTATCTTGGAAAAACAATACATGCCAAGCGCGAAGCTGGAGGCGTTTTAGGTTCCCTGTAACAAACTTTTGAAATGGCAGTTATATTTCCATAACATTATTTGCTAAGTTTTCCTTTACAGTTTGACATTTCGTTCTACTATGAAACTTACGAGATATAAAATAGATATTTTACGTCATCGACAAGCTTAATTCTATCATATTGTGTCATCAATTGTGGCTGCAAGTTTCGACGAATTATATGGTCATCCTCAGACTATTCAAGCACGTAAAACCAAAATTACAATTGAAAATTTCATTTGCGGTCAGAAAGAGAACTTAATCGTTTACACAATGCATATAAATAAAGTGCAAAGTTCTTCTTCTTCTTCTTCTTCTTCTTCTTCTTCAGGCGTTGAACCTCTTTTAATTGGAGGTTTTGGCCTTCTCAACGACATCCATCCACTTTGCTCTATCCTGGACACAGGTTAACCAATTTTTGATCTTCATTTGACCAAGGTCCTCTATGATGTCCTCCCAACTATATTAGGGTCTTCCCCTTGGTCTCGTGGTTAAGGGATTCCATTTAAATATATTCTTAGTTGCCCTGGCTTCAGGCATTCTTTGTATATGGCCGAACCAACTTAGTGTCTGGGCTTTGATGTAGTTGAATATATTTTCGTGCTTTATCAGTTTGTCCAATTCATCATTGATTTAATACTCCATGTTTGATTTTCTTTCTATATATAGAAAGTTTAAAATTATTTAAAATTAATTTCAAGGTTAAGTATTAAGACATTTTATGTCAGATGTGTCCTGTTATTAGTTTTGTATATTTGAATAGCGGCTTGACGCGCAGGGAGTATCTGTCAGTATGTACGCGTGACATGTTAATGTATATTTCGTTCCTATCTGTAATGGTGGTGGCCACAGGCCAAATTAGTATTTTGTCTTTAGGTAGGCACTTTGATGTGGTAAAATTCTATATGTATCTATACTGTTATGACGCGGTAGCGCAGTTGGTTGAAGCACTACGCCACAAGCCGGAAGGTCGTGGGTTTGATTCCCGATGGTGTCATTGGAATTTTTTATTTACATAATCCTTCCTGCCACAATATGGCCCTGGGGTCCACCCAAATTCTGACAGAAATGAATACTAGTAATATCTCCAGGGCGGGTAAAGGAGGCCGGTGTGTAGGCCTGACAACATTACCACCTTCATGTGTCGAGTTTCTTGAAATCGGAGGAGCCTCAATTTCCTAGAAATTTCACGGCCTGTACAGGGATTGCTTTTACCTTTACCTTTTACCTAGTGTTATGGAGCTGCTTTTAGTATGCTGTCTGTATGTGTTGGTTCTCGGAAGGAGACTGGTGAAGAGTTGAGTGAAATCTGGGGCGGGAAGGGAGTTGGAAATGTAACGTTTATACGAAACCAAGTTGTACCACTACTTCAAAGGTGATGTCGCTTACGGTGTTTAGTCGTTAGTCTGGGTTCCTATCTTGTATTTCTGGTGTGTGTGTCTCTGTGTGTGTGTTGAATGTGTGTGCGTGCATGCTTGCGTGTGTGTTTGTGTGTGTGTGTAGATTCTGCTTCATCTAAATCTATAGAATGGGAAACAAAATAATCAGACTCAGGACTATGTAGGTGAGTTGGTGTAAGTCGCGAAGGGCGCCTATGAGCTTCGTCATACTTCTCCGTCCGTCCGTCTCGTTTTTTCGCATGTATCAGTATGGACTCCACTGGAAAAGTTCGTTTTTTTTTGTTGTATTGAATGGCATTGTTCCGTTATTTACACTACCGGGTGAGCAGAACGGCACTGCTTACTGTAGAAGTTGGTATACTTCCCTTTTAACCACCTTATGAAGAGCTGGAAAGAGCGGCCAAAGAGTTAGGGTGACCTTTCAATGTAAATAAAGAAAAAAAAAGCTGTGCAATACAGGTGTGGCACATATATTGGTAAGGGAATGAAGATAGGAAGAGGCACGATTGAATTAGTAGATGCATTTGTCCACCAAGGAACATGAATCGCCAAATATACAGATGAACTGGAAGATATGAGGAAGAGGGTAGGACTGACCAACAATGCATATTACTCCCAACGCACGATAATCAAGTGAAGAGAGATACATAGGCAAATCGAGATAAAACTGTGTAAAAGACTAATACGGTCCGTCTTATAGTATGTAGCGAGGCGTGTGTATGGTAGCAGACTG
>Ga0136643_10007497_pt1 | contig 15784 bp, 10 predicted proteins | sample TergutLab28metaG_FD_96883 | JGI IMG/M metagenome (GOLD analysis project Ga0136643, IMG submission 96883) | Labiotermes labralis P1 segment gut microbial communities from Petit-Saut dam, French Guiana - Lab288 P1 (version 3) (version 3) | ecosystem: Host-associated > Arthropoda: Insects >... | reverse complement strand
TACCATTCCATCTGACTTCACTAACACCCATGACAGCCAGTTTATATTCTCCCATGATCTTATTTAACTGGGCCAGTCTACCTTTTTGGTATAATGTTCGGACATTATATTGTCCTATTCGTGTCTTAACTTGAGAGCATTGGTTCATCAACAGATAGTCAGTCCGGCTTTTCTTTCTCATAGACGTATTGAAAACAGTAGAATTTCGGTGCAGGCAGGGTGTTAACCTACCTGTCCTATCCTGATGGTGGGGCTGCCACCTTCTTGGCATCAGGCTGCTACTTCTGTGAAACCTAAATGTCTATGGCATTTCCTCCACAGCAGTTGGTAAGGTTATCCCACCTATACTCAGTCACCAAAGCCTCGTCTGTGTTAGCAGGGTCCGCCACTCGAAGGTGAGGTTGGTTCTTGGGAAGGAGAGGTTATATTAGCTCCCAAGGAGCGTCACATCACTTCCCCTTAGACCCTGTCAGCCCTCTTGTAACTACTGAATTTGTACACTTGCAGCGGGATCTGTGCCCTTGTCTCTCTAAGGTTTGCTGATTCTATCATAAATTTGTGAGAATTCTTACCCATTGCAAGGTTTGAGTTTCTCAGAACAGTGTTGGTGAAGATTCAAATCTTCTGGGATATTATGCTGTGACAGTTGATAAATTGGTTGCTAAATATGTAACTGTTTACTAATCAATGTGGCATGACATCCCAGAAGACTTGAATCTTCAAGACTTGCCCTCTCATACAGAAAACTTTCTACTCCTTCACTCCTCAGATTTTTATGTCATTGTGTGCCACTTTCTAAAATTGATGTAATTCACGAAGTGAACAGACTCTGGTGCCTTCTACATTTTCTGTATGTTGAATTAAGTGTACATGCAGGAATGAATCCTGTCTCATGTCTACCCTACTTATGTATTTCCATTCTGGAATGAAGACTGGCACAAGTAATGTTGAAATATGAAGAGGCATTGTCAAGGTAGCAGTCTGTACCCCAATACTGAAACCTGAATCTTTTGAATGGAAAGCAGTCATCCATTACACTACAGCATTTAGCATTGCAAGTTGTCCCACTTGTCAATGAGGCAGGCAATAAAAACAAAAATTATTCATGGCAGCATACGATTCAGGAAACAGAGAAGCTTATGATGGCTGCATTAATACAGGTCAACACTTTTCTTGAATGTCATCTCTGAAGTATGATCTTCTGGGTGGCTGCTTTAAAATTGTTGATCAACAGTTGCAAGTGAACAGGCATAAAAACTGAGGCTTGTACTGAGTTTAGCACTCCAGTTGTCCGAGCTCCCTCAGTTATAGTTTAACAGTCTCCTGAATAACATAACATTCATTTTCCTCTCAATGAACATGACAAAACGTTTTTTTAGTGGTACAATTTCATATGGCTGTATCTTAATGCAGAGTCTGATCTATAATAATTCAATAGATCATTTATAAAAATTCTGTGTTTCATGTCACTATTAATTTATATCTCCAGAGACCAGTATTGTACTTCAAATTGTGAGGCAAAGTATGTGGTGATAACTTTGTTACCCCTTAGCTGTAACTATACTGAGAGGTTCATAGAAGACCTCTAAAAAAAAAAAATCAAACACTGTTTGACATGGATTAGGCTGCTGAATTAGTTTTGAGGCTTTTGTGTATGTTTGTTATTAAGACACGGGGAGTAGTTCAGTTACTTTAATTTAAACACTGTTGAGTTTTAAATTTTACAAAAAACAGAAAATTGAATCTCTGAATCCAGAAATTAAGGTCACCTCCTGTTTGCTATTCATGTTCCTAAACAAACCCCTTTAGCTGCTCTATTTGAAAGCTGCACTTATTGCAAAGTTTGAATGCATGTGACAGAACTGCCCCTTAATCTAAAGCATACAGCCTCAGAAACCTGAAGACTATGTGGCTTGTTCCATATTAACCCTTATCCTGCTAACGTGGAGAATATGGTGAGTTCCTAATAATGCCAGCAAATGGCAGATGGGATTTAATTCAGCGTTTAAAGGGTTAAAAACAGATTCCTATGGTTTCACCTCATAAGAATTTGATGAAGATAGTTAAGTCCTTGGGTGTTAGGAAAAAAGTAGGTAGAATTTTGAAAAAAATTAGGAGCTGGCAGTGAAATTGGAACTGTTCTGCATATGATGGCAAATTACCACATTCACCCAGATGTAAGATGACCTTGCATGTAAGACAACCCCCTCCCCTCACGTATGGTTTACAGTTTCCATGAAAATATTTGGGAACAATTATAACCCCCCCCCCTTCTTTACAGATAATGAATTATGAAAGCATTTTTGTCTCGTATTCAGGTAAATACAGTAGACACACATACTTCTGAAATTGCTGGTTCATGGTTTTACGTGTCTTCTTCTTCCTGTAAAGTTTCCAAAGCCAGACTGAATTTGATGAGGTCCTGCAACTGAACTGATGTTGTGCAGCACTATACAACAGATTATACACATTTAGGAATGCAGTTAAATGTTTCATTTATTTTCTTCAAAACAGTAAAAGTGTGTGTGTGTGTATCCAATGCATTGATAGGCCTTTAGAGCTTGAAACATCATACAATACAACATTGGAGTTCCTGTGATGAAGCACAGAAACTACCTCATATTCTTATAGAACTTTGCATTTTCTATTGAAATTTTCAAAACTAATAATGCAGATTTTACCTAAAAGTTGGTGGATGATGGTGGGTTTTGCAGTTTTCTTCATCGTACAAAGGAGAATAGTGGAAATTTACTGAGTGTTGATAAGGTAGCTGTGTCATGGTTAGGGTTAATATATGTGTGCATATGTTAAGCAGAAAGTATTTAAAATCAAGCACTTTTCACTTTGTGCAGTCTCTTATCATATAAATAAATTGCTGTGATGTAAGACCAGAACTGATGTTTGTGGGCCTAGCATAGAGTAGGTTAACTGTGCTGCACAATTGAGAACCAGTACTGGTCCTGACAACAGTTGTGTTGAGGATAAAAGAGACTACAGATGTACAATTCCATGGGAATGTTTTCCACAGCAAAACACATGGAGTAATATGTACATTCTGTTGTTTCATGATTCTGAGTCTTCCTATTCGTGTGTCAAAGTCTGTAAGAGTGAAACACAGAATTATATACAATTTTTGACCTGCTTCATATATCTCACTTTATGTGTCTTATTAAGTAATGTGTTCATAATTTGTTATACAATTTGTTTTATCAGACTGGTGCATTGCATTTTTTATATTTCCAGGGTGCAATGGAATTCTGTACTGTCATTTTTTTCTCCTGTTCTTCACACCTACAGTAGTGAACCTCATTAAGTGGAGGGGATTTTATCTTCCTGTCCAACAAGTGTTAGTGAGAATGTTAACCTTTAAGGCACTGTGCTTATCATATGGATCACCTACTTTGATGTCAAAAAAATCTGCATTTCATGATCAGTCTGTGTTTGTTGGTTATGTCTCTTTCTCAGATTAACAGTGATTATTTGCCTAAAGAGTATTAACCATTTGTCTGTGTAGTGGTCATGCATTGTGCTTACTGTGCAGTTGGGAACTGAATATTGAAATGTTGATAATATTAAAATTGGGCTTCAAAGAGATAACTGACATTTTTGTCATTGTACCCAATAATGATGTGTCATTATATATATATATATATTTATTTATATATTTCATATATATAGTCTTTAGAAAGAAGACAGGAAGATAAAATGTCCTGAATTGATGGTTGTGAAACTTGTTCTCACACACTATGGGAAGAAACAATTGACAGTGTTGGAGAACAATGTGCCAAAAAGGATCTTTTGACTTAAGGGAGGTGAAATAACACAGGAACAGAAAGAACTGATTAATGAGGACTTTCATACTGTAATTTGTATTCTTTGCCTAATGTTTTTAGCAGTCAAGCATGGTGAGTTATCCATGGCATGTCATACATATGAGGAAGATGAGAAATGCACTGAAATTTTTAGTTCAACTAAAGCATGTAGTACTTGGAATGGATGAGAAATATTGAAGTGAATCTTAGGCAAATAGGCTGTGAAGATGTGAGATGGCTCAGGATATGGTTTATTTGTGGGCCTTTGTGACCACAGTAGCAAATCTTCAGGTTTCATAGCAATAGGGAATTTCTTGTCAAGTAAATCCTGTGCCAGATTGCCATTTCCACTGCAACCTAAACAGTTCAACATAAAAGGATTGCTTCATTGTATTGGAGGGACACCAAACTGTTGTTACAAGTCTTCCAATATAACTAAAGGGTCATTGAATGATGTGTAGCATTGCAATCACAAAGTCTCTTCCAATTTATATTGTGTATGTGTTAAAGTGGTATAACATTGTGGACTGTCTGACAATTTATTTTCGTTATTAATATATGACATAAATTGTAGTGCTACAAGTCACTGTGTTTGATTGTCTTATAAGAAAGCTCAAATAGTGACATGAATACAAGTTTTTATTTCAACTGTCAATTGTTTAGGCCAGTGGTTCCCACACTCTGATAGTATGCCAAATGGAGAAATCACAGTGGTGGGTCTTACGTGCCTGTATTATTTTGACAAAGGTTCATAATATGGATATTGCTGCTATGTTAATTATAAAAATATTATTTTTAATCATCTTTTCCAGTTTTATACTTGATGTTTACATTTGCTTCCTTTTCTTTCAGAAACCAATGAATAGTGAAACATGTACATATGTAGGTACTGAGATGGGTCACATCAAGTGAGGGTCTGGATTGACAGAAATTATTACATAATAAACTATAACTTTAGGAGACATTTGGCAGATTGGGTCTCATGGGAATCACTGGTTTATATGTACAGGTCATACAATTTCTATAGCTTCATGAACTCTAAGAACATATGTACATATGACTGAGTGTAGCTGCATGTTGATCATGTGTGTTCTTACAAGAAAGAACTTAGATCAAAGTGTGATGTATGTACATGTGTGTGTCTGTTCTTCTAAATATTTGACACAGTTTGTAGGCTATTCATAGTGTCAAGTTTGAAGAATGGTGGGCCCAGACTAACAGCTTGGCTTTCAATTTAGAGATTAATTTATTTATTCACAAGTGCTGATGAAAATCCTCATTCCTCTGCCACACAAAAATGGGTTTTAGTCTGGGAAGCACTTAATTTCATGCAAGTCAAGCATAAAACAGGCTGATGTGCTTTTATACTCCTCTGGGTCCACCTTTTGTTTTTAATGGTTTATAAACAATAACTTTGTGTATTCACTGTTCTGTAAATTGAGGTAACAATATTTAAAGCTTCTTATATGGAGATGTATGTCAGTATGCACTCAGAATTTCTTGTTCACATTGGCAGTGCAAAGAATGTGAGAAGTAGATTCAGTTTTCTGAGACAAATTAATGGAACTCTTACACCTAGTGGTGTGTGAGTGAAGAGTTTTTCATTTTTTTCCAGTCTTTGGCATGCAGCTTGGGCTATTTCATACTATTAATTTTACTGTCTATGTGTCTCAGATACTCTTGACAAAATCATGCCTGTGCCTCGCACCCTGTGTCTTCCTTGTTGACATGTCTGCCATACTTTCCCAGGGCATGTCCCATCTTACAATACTGTGCTTTTCCAGTCACTCTCTCTGAACATCCTCTGTAAATGTATATCTAGGTCTTCCTGTAGATAGTTTTCCTTGTTCACATGCCTGCCATGATCAAGGGATCTATAATTTTGCATCCTGTATATATGTGTTGGAACCATCAGAGGTGTGAATTAACATTTAAAATTATTCTTATTATTTTTTATCTGATTTAATTTCTGCTCCTTTCCTTCTTATGTATATTAACTGTGATTAACTTATGAGTTGCATGTGTTATCATTGTGTGTGTCTGAAGTGGACAGTTTCAGGTGTGTGTGTTTTCATTTTCTCACTCTTATGAACAACCAGTTTGCGTCTGTCACCTACAGACACTGAGTATTTGTCTCTAAGAACAGAATTATCACAAAAAAAAAACTTCACTTCAGCATTACTGGGAGCAACAAGCCCATTTGTACACACAACAACATTTCCTGCCATTTCTGAAGCATGGATCAAATATGTGAAAATTACTGTCTTCTGGGATGTGCTGCCTCCATCTTCACATTATAAGATGCCCCTTCCACCCTGAAGATGGAGGCAGCAGATTCCTCAGAAACCTCAGTACCATTTTACCAAGTTGAATGGTGTCACATCTGGGGGAACAGTAATCTCAGTATTTGGTGATGTGAGAGCTCAAATGTCATGCTTTTTAAATTACTTGCAATCACCTTGCCCAGTGTCCCATTTCTTCCAGTCATTGTCCAGTGAATTGGTCCTTCTTTCTCCTTTAAAATGCACATTTTATTTGGATGTCCAGGTTTCAACATTTTCCTCTACAGCCATTCTTTCTCTTGGATGTTTCCCTCTGTACTAGATTCCAGGTCCTTCTAAAGTGAATGGTTGTTACTGTTGCATGAACTGAAAAGAAATTTCTCAGTTGGTTTCAGGCATCTTTGTGCCTTACCAGCACTCGTTGGTCTGCATCTCATATAGGAAGCTTATAATACACAAGTAGTTGTAGAATCATAGAATCAAATTGTTAAATGTGCAGCCTTGCAGAAATATTTCAGTTTAGATGGGATTTGTGGGGAGTTAAGTGTTGAGATATGTAAAGCTACCACTGCCCCAGTTTTACAATGAATTTAATTCCTCATTTAATATTTACAACATTTACACTGAAAATGGTTTTACATACTCGCCAGAACAAAATTTCTGCAGTGTAAAAACATGTTGTAGTGCTCTCTCTCTCTCTCTCTCTCTCTTTTATATATATATATATATATATATATATATATATATATATAAAGAGGATTGAAAATAACACTCCTGCAGTCCAAACATGAAACCAGAACATTTTCAACAAACCCATTTAAAATACCAAACTTCATTAAATTTGATGAAATCAAAATATCATTTGTGCACCTTGGGGGTCCTGCCCCACATTTTGTTATTGCTAGGGTTTACATTATTTTAAATCAAATAATAGTCTCATCAGCTCAGTATAAAATCATTGTAACAATTAATGTAACTACATTTTAATTGTACCCCATCAGACCATTCTTTTCTTCCTTTGATGATCCCAATCTGACCATAAGGACAAATTTAAAATTTGTGCAGGACCACAAACACTAAGCTTCCAACTCAGCCTAAGGGGTCCTGGTGGTTAAGGTACTGGAGTCTCATGCCAAAGGGATACAGATGATATCACCACTGTACCATAAGAAAGTGGTCTGTTGGCACTAAGGACACAGATTATGCAGGCAGTACTGTTGCCACCACACAGGTCAAAGGGTTGATGACAAACAGGACACTACAGCTTTGGAGGCAGTAAGATGGTAGTTCAATCAACCAACTTACCTCGCAGCAGGCTAATAACCTTTCTAAAGTCAAGTTACTGCTGATAAGCTGCAGAAACAAATATTGGATGGATAAGTGATGAGAAGCTGAAGCAGTATCAGAGCCAAGGTACTCTGAAGTAGTGATGATGAGAGGAAGGTCACTGAGTATCATCATTTGTTCATCAACAGCATATCAACTGAATAGACTCCCACTTTCTTGCAGGAAAACAGCACCTTATTAATTGAAGTAGAACCTAAACCATTTGTGAAAAGTGTCAGTGATAAAGTTGGGGGTTTCTTTGAGATGAAAACCAGTGGCTCAAACCATCCACCACTGTCACAGCATTCTAAAGATAGCGGGTAGAGAATGTGATCAATACAATGAAGAAAAACTGTTAGCCATTGCCTGCATTGCCAATAATTTCTTGGTAGAGATATTCAGTTGTTCATACTGTATTAAAATTTGATGAGTTCAGGAAGACTGCTGGAACATGTTATAATACTGTGAGGTCAACATTCTTCTTGACATTTCAGCCTTATACTCCTGAACTGTGTTGTCACTAGCGAGGGGTAATGGTTGTTGTCTTGTGGAATATAAGCTGACTGCTGATGTAAGTATATGTAACAACAGACATGTTTTAAGGTTAAAGAATCCCTCTGCCTGTGCACTCTTAAGACATTGGTACTAGAGGGGAGTGATCAGTATCATGCCCATGAAAAGAAACTCATATCCTTCTGCCAGAAATTTAACATTTCAGGATTCCAGTCTTCTGGGATCACTCTTTTATGCTTCCACTACTGACAGAATTACAGTATCATGTTTGTGCTTTTTCAGGGAATGCTTTGAAATAATTTTAGAATGTAAGAATTCTGTTGTAAATTGATAGGTCTTACCAGAACTAACTTCATGGAGTACAGTCCTTCAGGAGAAGCTAACAATTCCTCAGGTAGTCAAGAAATTCCGTGTTTTATGAAACCCAAGCTTCATTACTGTGGTCACAAGTTCCCACCACCTGTCCCTATCCTGAGCCAGATCAATCCAGTCCCCCCCCCATAATCCTTTTCTTGAACATCCATTTTTATATGATTCTCCCATCTGCATCTAGGTCTCCCAAGTTCTTACTAGAACACAAAGTAAAATTAAATTGTCTTCAGAGTTTCAAATCAACTGCCAGTCATCATTGCTATGTCACATTTTGACCTCACAAAAGACATATTTGTCAATCCTAATACAGTATACATTTAGTATATAGAAAGGATCCCTGCATGTGAAGTTTCCCTTTACATGTGAGGAGGGAGAGAAACTAACCCAACTCATACCAAGTTTTAGTTGGTGTCCATGTCCCTCCTGATGTGATACCAAGCTCAGGGGTAACTTTCCCCTAATTCAACCCTTAACCTGCTAACATGGAAAATATGGTGAGCTCCTAATAATGCCAGCAGATGGCAGATGGGATTTAACTCGGCATTTAAAGGGTTAAATAATTAAGTTTAACAGTGGTTAACCTCTTTGTGTGTTTAACCTTTTAAGAACGAAACTGTATCTTTCCCATTTGAAGACCCAGTTCATATCGCACAGTAAACACTCTCTGCCTTGGTTATACAAACCAGTCAGTTAATGCTGTACAGAGAAATAATCGTTGTTTGTTCTGAGATTCACACAAAACACATACATGCATTGTGGGCAGGACACAGAATTTCTGTATGTTAAAGCTGGTGGTACATAAAGTAAGTCTTAGGCTTTAAAAGGTTAACAGAATGTCCAGTAACAGCACTGACAGAAATGTTGGACATCACTCCACCTAATGAGTATAATATATTTTTACAGGACTGCAGCTAGCCAATAAGAATGTAGTATCAGAATTGTAAAGCCATTTTCGGTGTTCTTAGCACCAGCCAGATATGTTCAGAACCGTACTTCCTATTGAAGGCCATACCCACTTTCTGGCTTCTGTGCCATTCGTGCAAACAACACTTAACATGAACAGCATGCTTATGTTGCATCTAGTAATGAGAGAAATCACGCTTGGAATCACACTTTATTTGAACTTTCCCTTTTCTGCAACAGAATGTACTGTAGTCTAAAAATGGCTTCAAAGCTGTCAGTTTCTTATAATTACTTCCTTTTAAATGGGTGCTCTAAAGAGGACCTCATTTTATTTAATCTTACTGCAGTGAAAATATACTACATAGTATGTAAAAAATTAGCTCCAGGAACTGACAGTGTCGTCTGGAATATGACAACACAAATCTTGCATAGGTGTTATCTTCTATGCCAAGACTCAGTATGACCTTCTAGATCATATTCACATAAGTTACCACATTTTCCAACTCTGTATCTAATTTAGATTGTATCCAAATGTCACCCTGACTTTTGTTAGAACACCAGATATTACTGCTGAACACCACACTGCCAACTCTTTAGCTTCATATGCACCTGAAACTGTACTTGTTAACAGTTCCACAAGAAAGTGTGGAAAGATACCATGTTTTCCAGCTACTTTCTTTGTGGTTTTACATCATTTGCAGGTGTTGATTTTTATTTCTTTCTGGCAATTTACAAATGAACAACTGTGAGCAAACAGTGCAAATAGATTTAATTTTCCCACTTGTGTTTCCCTACTATCATTGTACAGATGTTTCAAATATCATTACAGATCGTAAGGACATGTATAATGGTATTATGCATAAATGTTTTACACAATGTGCCATTTTTAAGAGAAGTGACATCTTATTTTGAGCGTCGTGTCAAGCAGAAGCTTAACACTGAATCTATATGGACCAAAATTCAATTTGCAGAAAACAATTCTGTATTGCATTGCATCTCAAATTTACACATTAACAAAACACACTTTCATCTTATGCTTCAATTTAATGCACTTTCTTCAAACACATGCACAGTTTTAACTAAAGTGTGCTACATAAATTACCAGACATTCCGAGACATTCTTGATAGAAGACAACGTATTTGGTTACTTAATAACATGATCATAATTAAAAGTCTACAAAACTATATTTATTATAAACACAATATCCTTACAGTATTGTAAGGATGAACTGCAGCGTGATAATTTATCATTGTACAGCTACCCTTTTTCTTATACATTTTTGTTGGGCCTGATGATGACTCGAGATGAAACATGTAACCATTTTACAAAAACAAGGATACTGTATTTATAATAAATATAGTTGTGTTGACTACTGTAAATATCATCATATTATTACAAGACATTCTAGTGTACGGTTCTGATCATCTCTATATTTTATGTTACCAATAGATGCATATAATCTAGTGTGAAAGTTATATTCTTCCAATTTACACGTATGTGTATTATGAAAGATAAAACATTAGCAATGACAACAGAACCTAAGCTACCAACTGTGCAATCCATTATAATTGCGTTGGTTATTAAATCATACAGAATGCGGTATAAATCATAACATTCTATAAAACTGAACACTCTTGTTATTCAACCTGATTCCACTGAAATTTTGTTTCCTGATGTCATCTTTTCAACCTACAAGCACTCCTGATTGGAGGGTTCAAACACCTAGCATTTGTTCTTGACGTAGCAAAGCATGTCACGTTACAAATTCCTGTAGACAGATCCAACAGATATTCATGGGGTTCACCAACAAAATCACCCAAATCCAAAGGGACTAACTTGTATAACAAGCTGGCAATCTCCCTATCAAACATGTCATATTCTAACAGCCAAATATCAAAAGAAAAGTAGTAAAATACCAAACTTTTAAGATTGGTGACACAAGAAGCTGTAGAGGATCTGAGAATTTATATTAATGCAAAGATATTAAGAATGTACAGAGTAATAATGAAAACGGGGATTTACAACATGCACACCACCAATGAATTCTTTTGTTTTAAAGGTTTAGTAGCATATAGTACAAAAAAAATTAACAAAACAGCAAGTACACTGAATTGGACTGAAAAATCAATATAGTTGTACATTTATTGAAATGAAGTATTATAATAATAATGATGATTTCTTTTTTTGGGCATTCTTGACTTTCTTCTTCAGTGCAACAATATCAATATCAGAGCTCTGACTCACTGATGAGGTCTTGTACTGACGTTCTTCAGGTGGTATGAATGGTTTCTTTCGCTTCTCTTCACGCAATTTAGCTGCTGCTGCATGCTTTTCATCCTTCAGTCTGCGCCTACGAGCCTGTCGCTGCTCTTCCTTCAAGAAATATTCTCCACTTGCCAACTGCTTATCTACTTTGCTCTCTTGCTGTGGGGGAGGGAATGGGGTGTACTCTTTCTTGGTTTTCTTCTTCTTTGGCTGTTTCCGTTTACTTAGATTCTTGCTATTAAACTTGGGGAGAAATCGTTCCCAATTTTCATTTTTTAACTTGGTATCTTTTGCCAGTTCGCGCTTGATCATGAGAGCTTTGATATTGTAGATGGGATGGATGTTCCGCATTGTGTCCTCAACAACACGCCGAACCTGCTGAAGACCTTTGTAAGGACCCAAGGCTGCTACAGTTTGACCCTGGACAAGAACATAACAGTCAGTCAGCAGTTCAATAGACTTCAGAGTGCAGCCACTGGGTCCAATTAGTCTCTGCCTCCTCTTCACAAACTTCTCTCTGTTGCGCACTAAAGACCCAATTTTTATAATGTCCGATCCTACTTCATCCTGAAGAACGCGAACTGCTTGTTCATATGGAACACTCCTAGACAAAAGCTTAATCATGTCCCTAGCCTTTATAATGATGTATGGATCCCAAGTGCGACGAGTTGTTCGCACAGTCATACTGCCTTCCACAACATCCAACTCCGCCTTAATGCCGTGTTCTTCCAAAGACGACTGAACCAAAGGCCAACATTCCCTCAAGTAGTGTTCCCTGTATTTCGGGAACAATGTTGCAAAAGAACTTTCTTCTAACAGTCTGTGTGGATTGTCGCCCTGTCGAAATTCGGGGATTTTCATAGACCACGCATTCTCAACCACTTCGGCATTTCGTCCGCTTTTTTCTTCCAAAGCTGCACTTGCCATTTTTGGGGCGTATCACGCAGTAATTGAAAATGTACAAAATTCAAACACAACCTTACTCACAAAAAGCCCTCATTTCTCCGCACAACAGGGATCGAAGTGGTTACGGATCGTATATCGTGGTAACAATAACCCGTTGCGGAGTAACTAATTACTCTTATCCATGCTAATTACCAAGCGCTGTACAGTAATCTACAAAGACTAAGGTCACCACAACAACTCTAAACACCTGCACGCAACCACAGTTTTGTACTTCCGCAACCACGCAGCAGAAGCTGGCAACCTGGAAATAACAGAATAAAATAGATTAAAAATTATCTGTGAGCACAGCACGGAGTAATTTGTAACCTCTGGTCAGCACAAATCATCCCTGGTCAGAGAGCTTTATAACAATCGATGGCGAGGTCGATGTATTCATGGCGTTGGTGTGGGTACGTTTGGTGTGAGAAAGAATTTTTCGAATTGATATCGGTTATCATCGACTAATAAATTCGGCGGTTATTTCATTAACAAGTACAGAATTACGCAGCTTGAGATGACTCCACAATCTGGATCGGTTAATGGCCGTAAAGGGCAGACTGGTGCTTACAAGGACAAAAGTAAACCAGTAGATATTCGTAGCAGCAACATTAATGCAGCCAAAGGTAGAAGTATTGCCATATGCATTTCTTTAACCTGTATTGTTGTTGTTCTTATTCAATACGTCAATTTTTCTGCCGGATTTAATAGAACGAGTATGGAGTGGGGACATTATTGAACATACTGACGCGCATAACCTCAAATTCTAGCAGTCATTGGGTGCATGTTTCCCGTGTGTGTTGCGTACAGGAGTTACCAGTGGTTTTTTCTCTGTCCGGGCAGACTGCACTGTCCTGTATGGCGTGATTTATTGACCACATGTAACAGTAATTGGTTTTGTCAGTCATTCCTAAGGTGTGTGTATGTGCGTGTGTGGTCGATTTCCGAAGGCCTCTTTCTGGCTTTGTTGCAGTTTTGGTGAAGAAGGCGCTAATTGTAAGGAGTATGCCATTTGGCTTAGCGGCAGTAATATTTTAGCATGAGGTAGAGTTTTGGTCAACTGAATTTAGATGTGTTGTATGTTGGTTTGTATGCATGAATGTGGAGAGCATTAACAGTTGTGTATTATGTTTCACCTTATGTTAAGTAAAGAAACCGTACTTCAGCTAGTCATTTCTATTTTTATGTGTTTATTTATCCAAGGCTGTGTGGTGCACTGACATAGAATAAGGGACATGTATGCCCCACCCAGGATTTGAAATGTTTGCTGTTATTTGTGCAGTAACACTTTGAAATATTCTTATCTTGTTAACAGTAGCAGTATTTTTGAGTGACCATGGTAATGTGAGTATTGCACATATTATAATGTAGCTTCATTTGTGCCTTCCTTTTTTCTTGTCTCATAGAATTCAGAGTTTGTCACCTTAGGATTAGCATACTTAATTCATTATTGTTCAGCTCTGAGTGCCCATATTAATGACAGCCAACCCAGATAAAGAGACAAAATGTAAATCACCAAGGGTATGTTTCCATTGCAATTACAGAAATTCATGTCAAGTATGCCAGCATTCATAAAGCTTGGCCTTGTGAGGCTTCATTTTAGTGACAAATGTCACAACTGCTATTTAATGGAATTATGAAAAAAGTACTGTTTGCTCTTGTGACTACACAGCTCAAGAAGTTATCGCCTCCCTCACTGTATCGTGTCGGAAAGTCCAATGCACTGGCCTGCCATTTTAGTTTGTGTTCTTCCGTAAGCATCTTCATCACCCAGCGTGCACACAATTTCCAAAACTCAGGTTTATCGGACACAATTTTGTGAAGAAGTGACTGTGAAATTTGAGGAAAATGCAGGGAAAGTGACGTAATGGTGAATCATCTGTTCTCTCTAATCTTCTCTTCAACTGCATGCACCAAATATTCATTCACCACAGATGGTTGGCCACTCCACAGATCATCATGCACATTTTCGCGTCCTTCATTAAACAGTCACACCCATCTCCATACCATTAAACTATTCATGGCATGTTCTGCATACACATCACAAAGTTGATGGCTTTGAGCCAGTTTCATGTTCTTCGCATTCAAGAAATGGGTTACAGACCGCATTTCACATGCGGCGGGATTCTCAATTTTCTTAAACTTTATAAACACACAGCATGATGCGTAAACACTGTTCGAATGTCTGCAAACTGTGTCCATGCCTTGCCACAGTATCAACAAACTCGGCACGCATGCGCTGTATCATGACCACAGCGCTGCAGCAGCAATATTCACAAACGGAACTTATTTTCTGGATAACCATCGTATTTTGAGAACTTACTCTGGTGTTTTCTTGTTTAAAAATGCAACAGATTTTATATGTGATTGTGATGATGTATCATGCATTCACAACATTACGTGAATTTTATTGATTTGTGTAGGAAATTAGTTGGTAGAAGTACAGTGTATAGTCTAGCAATTGGTTTGTCAGATGGTACAGGAGAGAGGATGGTTTCGAGGAGCAAGAGGAACGGATGCGCCGTTTATGCAGTTTCTCCTGTTCATTGAATCATGTAGGAATATTTAAGAACCACTTAATGTGACATGGATTCTGTAGTTTTATCATGTTTCTTTAATTAGGCTATACATCATTGTGAAGTGAAAAACTCTACAACTCTGCTGTTGTGTCACTGATATCTCTATTTATTTACAGCTGTAGCTGATGCTATTCGCACCAGTTTAGGTCCTCGGGGTATGGATAAGATGGTAAGTCTTGCAAGCGAGGCCTTCAGTTTTTGTGAAAAGTAGGATGTTAAGCACAAGAACTTTTTGTCTTGAAACTTATTTCTATGTCCTGCAGATTCAGACTGGCAATGGAGAAGTAACAATTACAAATGATGGAGCAACTATTCTCAAGCAGATCAGTGTCACACATCCTGCAGCAAAAATGGTAAACTTACGTGCTGTTTCCTGATCATGAAATTATTGATATATATATATATATTGCATTCCCATATTCTGCCACTTTAGTCTTGTAATTTTGGTAGTAAAGACCCGTGTACATGGCTGATATACAGTGGTATTGCTTTTGAAAAGACGTAAATGAAAATTGTGTTATAAGAATGCAGGTTATGTGTTACAGTCACATTGCATTTTGTATTACTGGTGCAAGTAGGCAGGTCACAAGCCTCCTGAGCATGAGCGTAGTAATGGCGTTTCATCGCAGTAGGAATAAAATTGATTTTAATACATATTTTCACTGTGAAATACAGCACAAATTACTTTGATTCTATCATTTTATTTTATGCTGTATATGTGTTTCTTCCTATCTACCCACATATTTTTAGATAGTCTGCCAGGTGAAGAATGTGATTGTGTACGTGCTT
>Ga0136643_10007495_pt1 | contig 15785 bp, 10 predicted proteins | sample TergutLab28metaG_FD_96883 | JGI IMG/M metagenome (GOLD analysis project Ga0136643, IMG submission 96883) | Labiotermes labralis P1 segment gut microbial communities from Petit-Saut dam, French Guiana - Lab288 P1 (version 3) (version 3) | ecosystem: Host-associated > Arthropoda: Insects >... | reverse complement strand
CTTGCGGGAAGAGGAGGAACATAAACCTGATCCTTGACGTAACCCCATAGAAAGAAATCACATGGGGTTGCATCTGGAGAACGAGGTGGCAAGTTGTTGAAACCCCGACAATTTTGAATAACCCTGTATGTTGTGCGCGCACGTGATGGAGAGATCTCTGCATCCGGACTTCGCTGCGTAATATGTAACATACTACTGCATTTCCAATATAGAAGTTACATATTACGCAATAAAGTCCGGAGGTAGAGATCTCTCCATCATTCTGAGACGTGTCATCCCCGTTGTGTGTTGAAAGACTAATGGTGAGTTTAATTTCAGTCAGAAAACACAACTATGATTGTATGCTAGATGATGGTATTTATTAGCAAACTAAATAACTACATGTTTCGGCCATCTTCAGGTTATCACAATTACAATGACACTCGTTGAGCAAAATTGTAATTGTGATAACCTGAAGATGGCCGCTTTAGGTCGAAACATGTAGTTATTTACTTTGCTAATAAATACCATCATCTAGCATAAAATCATAGTTGTGTTTTCTGACTGAAATTAACTCACCACTAATCTCTCCATCAAGTGCGCGCACAATACACTTATATACAGTAGGACCATAAGTTCTCTTGAAGAAAACCTGACAATGGCCAATAAGTACCGAAACATGTAGTTTTTCTAGTTATAGTCATTAAAATCTTAATTGACATGGTTGTGTTTGACTACATACCCTCTCCAGCAATCTGGTATATGTAATAATGCATACAGTCGGTACTTCAAGCTGTGCAGGCGTTAAGGTCGACAAGCAACACCTTTGGGATGTCAGTGCCGTGTTGCATTTATGCGTATATGCAACCACCTGAATGAGTTGCGAAGTCGGTAAACTGGGTCGAGGTGGTATGTTCGTGGTGTTAGTTCTATGGGGTGGGTTCTCGTGAAGTAGGAAATGCTATCGGCATACGCGGAGCGGTGTGGTAATCCCTGTTGGAAACTTTCTTTCATAAAGTTAATACACTAAGTTTAATGCTCTCCCTCATATCACATTACGAGCGATTCACGAAATAATCTTACAGACGGTTTATCCTACAATTGGCAGTAAGGAAGAATATATATATATATATATACACACACACACACACACACACACGCCATTCACGAAATACTCCGCATGCAAAAATGCAACCTCACTACCTGACTCGTCGATTTTGTTCTACACAGTCACGATGGAGACTTTAAAACGTCACGGTATGCGTTATTTTTCCGCATCCACACGACGCTGTCCTATGACACGCATTACCAACACCATTTCACTTCTGTTTTCATATCGTCATCAGTTTTAAATCTCCGGCCTTCCAGGTGTTCCACCATCGCCAGAAACTACTCATAAGAACGTTGAATAAACGTTCAAACTTACACGCCTGGTACACTTAATTTCCGACTGCCTCATGTAACGACAGAATTGCACGAGAAAACATGCATCTCATGAAACAGGCATTGCCTCTTACGCGTTTCATGCTAAGCAAACTGAACACTCATTTTCGGAACAGGACATTGCGAAGAATATTTCAAAATAAGAAGAGGGCTGTAACAGAGGCTGCAGAAATCTGCATATAGACGGAGCTTCGTAATATGCACACTTCATCGAACATTACTACAGTGAAAACTGGATATGGACAAGATTGGCTGGTCATGCGGCACGAATCGGGGAGCTGAAAATGTAATAAACATTTTGGTTGGAAAACATTAAAAGGAAAAGATGCTGCAAGAACTAAGTGTAGATGGAAGAAAATATTAACATTTTTTTCTCAGGAACAGAATATGAGTGTATGTGGACTGAATTCAAATGTCTCAGGATGGGAACTGAGGAGGTTCTTGTGAACAGGGCAACGGACCTTTGGGTTTAAAAAGAGTGGAAAATATCTTGAATAAAAACTTCGCTTCGCGGAGTTAGTTACGTACAATAATCCCGTCTATTAAATATCTAATTAGACAAAACCATCACAATTTAGGCCATGTAATGTAGCTGGTCGCCGATCCCAGTGGTCTCGCGGTCTTGGGCGTGGGACTGTGGCCGCTTGCTTGCTGGGATTGTCCTACCGATTGTGGTGTGTCTGAGTATGATCGTGAAGCCTCAGTAATGAGGCGTTGGCCCACTAGGGGCTGTTGTGCCATGGAGGAAAAAATGTAGCCGGTCATCAAACAATTTCATCAAAATCCGTCTACATACGTGGCTGTGATAAGATGTTACGGACGAAGTGGCAAAACCCTTGCAATTTGTCTCGTCCAGCAAGCAAACCCGATATAGTGGGGAGACAGTGCAGCGAGTTATCCATCTGCTTGGTATTCGAAGTAAAAAGAGCAAGGTGAGTGGTTACAAGTTTTTATGAGCACGTTTTCGGACAGTCACACTAATCCGAATGCCAGACGTCACCAGGTGACTTCTCACACAGCGAGAGTAGAAAGTTTTCATATCATTCTTTGTTCGCCAACTCAAGTTTAACTTACTTTCTCTTACTGTTATGTTTGCTGACTTTGCACCTTTCGTGCCCTCCTATATTATTTCCTCATTTTTCCCTTCTTTTACGTCTTTTCATTGTTAGTATAGTCGTCAATCCAGCACACATCCTAACAGGATACCCACCGTCGACTGCAAGTCAAACGCGCTGCCACAGCACTATCTCAGTAATAGCAGCAACATTATTTTCTTTTGTCTTTCAACATACTCGCAGCGTTCGTCTTGAATGCATCTGATAACGTTCATCAAAGAATTGTCCACAGTCACGTTTCCTTTGTCACTGAAGGGGGAAAAAACACGGAAGGGTAAGCAGAAGAAACGAAGAAAGAAAGAACACGAGGGGAAAAAAGATGGAAAGACGTCTTCTATCATAGGTGGCAATATTTGTGGACTCTGTGATCTAATCACAGAAAATCCTTCGTAATCTACCGCAGAAAAAAAAAGGTAAAGTGATCCCGTTACAGGCCCGGTGTGGCCCAGAGGGTAGGTAGAGGTATAGCTCTACTCTTGCATGACCGCGGCTCTAGAAGGGGGTGAGTGGTCAGCAGCACGCCTCGGCCGCACTTTACCCCCGGGAAAGACCCGGTACCTATTGTACAGGAGGATGGGTGCGCTCCAGGGCTGGTCTGAACGGGCGGAAAAATCTCGTCCCCACCGGGATTCGATCCCGGACCGTCCAGCCCGTAGTCAGTCGCTATATCGACTGAGCTACCCGGTCCACAATATATCGCAGTACATAAGGCATTAATATTAGGCCAAATAGGCAAAGAAATGTAAAACAGCATAACATGTAACATATAAAAGCACAATTGCTTCATTTATTAAGAAATGATCTTTTCACCACAATTAAAAGGAGTATTCGTAGCCGTCCTATCGTGAGGTGATACATGACAATGCGTATCTTTCGATAACTTAATGAAAGAGAAGGTTCATAATTACTTAAGCACAAGTGAAGGCAGTATTTTAAATGTTCATCGGTCAGACGGCCTCGGTATCTCGATTTAATTATCTTCATATGGGACAAGGCTTCTTCGCACAGGTAGTTTGATCCAAAAAAATGTTTTAAAACGAAGAGCTGTTGATGGTACTGCATGGAAAATACATTTTGGCAGAGTCCAAACAGCGGCCGCGACGGGCCCAAAACTGGCCGCGATGGACTCAACAACTGTCCGCGATGGACCCAACAACTGGCTAGGATCGACTGGATCGCCTGTTGGCCACCTCTGCGTTATACAGGGTATACACAAAAGAATGGTGCGGTTTCAAAAGTTAACAAGAAATTTATACCTCACCTTACACGGGCACAACTTACACCGTCAGCAGCGGCAACTGTCCAAGTTTTTCATGCGTTAATCACAATCCTTCAATGTGTGCACCCTGAGTCACACACTGCATCACAGATCTGGACACCTCAAAACGGAGCACACAGAAAGCCTTTTCCTGCTGCGACGCCATCTTGGAAACTGAACCCGCGACCCCGCAGTAAGCATGAGAAGCGAACTACTGGTAGCACATGAGAAACTTGGACAGTTGCCGCTGCTGACGGTGTAAGTTGTGCCCGCGTAGGGTGAGAAATAAATTTCTTGTTAACTTTTGAAACCGCACCATTCTTTTGTGTATACCCTGTATTGTACCGCAGTTACTTATTTCATTCCGTTCCAAGAGTGCACAACAGTCTAGCATTCGGATTGATCCCGTTGCTACTACAATTTAAATTTCAGTGTGGGCTGGAATAAACAGGAAGTGACGTTCAAATATCCTTACAACTGGCACGATCTGTCGCAGGTTGATACAATGCAGAGTGTAGTGAGAATGACAGCCGGAAGTTATGAATAGACACACACATCCATCAGAGCACACATACTCTTTGCCTCGTAACATTCTCATCACGGTGGGACATGAGACACAGCAGCACTATACACAGGACCGGATGAATGTATCCTGCAGCAAGAGGATGAAAATATACACAAACAAATGCATTAAGACTGCGAGGGACACAGACAATACGGAAGAGGTGCGGCGGTCCAAACCTTGCTACTCAAATGTTCCCAACATATCTCATTGGCGCGCGGGGCATTTTTGGGTTTAGAAGGGGTAGGTTATGACATTTTACGATGCACGGAGCGTTAAAAAACGAAGGGAAATTATAGTCTTATCCAAAGCGAATTTGGCAGGACAGACGAAGATAACGGATATGACAAGAACCTTCCCCCTTCCACCCAACTTACCGGTTTCCTGTATATTCCGCATGACAGTGAAACCGAACCACGTGAGATTTGAAGCTTTCTCGGCGACTGAACGAGATAAAAGCCTCTAGCATGATCAGCCACGGGAATCTGAGGCACAAGTCCAACAAACCTTCCATGTCCATCATGTCCTGACACAGCTGACGCCGCACAAAATGCTATCGGTCATTACGCGTTTAACACGGGTGGCCCACTTACAGAGAATAACAATGATCCCCTGCGATCAGGTTCATGTGGCCAGAGGGTATGAAAACCAGTGGAGTTGAACGAAGAATGACAGCTGTTCATTACCGAGATAAATGTATGGACCACAGGAAATCAGAGGGATTCAACGGACAGCCAATGACGTACATTCCGAATGACCCTCGACGTTTAGATGTGTTGAGATAAAGGAGCTGCTGGAAGGAAGTATCCGGACAACCAAATACGTTGTATTGATGGAACGGCATCTAAAATAAGCTGGCATATCTGTGACAGCGTGGAATAAAACGATCAAAGATTTTGTTAGTATCCAGCCGAGATCATTTTATTCTGACGGACTCCAGAAACTTGTGGACTGCTGGGACAGTTTCATCGAAGAAAAGGGAAAAACTGAGAACGTCCATGGTGTGACTGTACAATCAAAACGTCACAGCCCTCAGTCCGTCTGTTCTTGCTAGTCTCTGCGCATTTCGACCGCAAGTAATGTCGGTAGGGGATTCCAGATATGTGGGTAGGCTTGTGACGTCACTGTATTGCTAGTAACTGTGACAAAAACTAACTAACGCAATGGTGCGAAAGTGTTTTTTAGAAACTAGTAGTTGCTCAGCTGATGAGAATATTTACCGCTCTTTATGAAGCCTCACGGTTCATTACCACGGTTCACGTCCGTCACTGATCCCCCGTCCAGAAGAAGACCCAGTCCACAGCCTCACGTCTTATTTCTTCATGACCCGTTTTACTCTCCCATCTACGTCTAACAAGAAATGTATGCTAATGTGTATTGTTGAATGTCAACGAAGAGCTGCTGTCAGTTCGAGAGGTACCGGATTCAGTTCTCGGCCCCGAAGCCGGCAATGTCAATGTTCATACCACACAGACTCGCAATTCCAGCCAAACGCAGCACTCCACTGAACACTGACAAACATTAATATACTTGGCTACACGTTTCAGCTCAAACTAGTAGTCATCATCAGGCAATTTCTGAAATATATGTATGACTACAGAGGAAACAGTCTGTTACTGTTACCGTATGGTTACTGTTTCTGTTATGGTACCGCTGGAAAGGATTCCGAGATCTCAGCCCTTCATATTACGTGTATGTGTATTCTTATTTAGCCCGAGATACTGAGCATCTAAAGTGCTTTAACATAAAACGTATTAAGTTTTCTCATATAAATTTTATTCTTTGAATGTAAACGACGAAGACATGGGTTGAATTATTTATTATGCCAAAATATTGATTTATTTTGTCAAAAATCGTATAATATTCTAAATCATTAATATTAACGTTAAAACTTGTGTAGTGCCTGAAAACAACGCGTTTGGATTCCCTTTTTTAATTAGCCGTCCAAATTCCTTAAATGTTCGTTGAACCGTACTGTTTGACGGCTTTTACAGTTGCTCGGTCTTCCCCTAATTACGGTACTGTGCACAGCAAAGTGAGAGATAGCACACACAGTAGCCATTGTAATTTAAAGTTTGGTATATATTAGTTATTTCTTCGAAACGTCAGATCTACAGGTATGTGGTGAAGGCCCGTTAGACGCTTGGCTTCTAATATGAGCCAAAACATGTAGCCACATTTACGTATTAACGTTCGTCGTATTTCAGTAAAGTGTCGGGTTAGATGGGTATCGTATCTAATTGAGTCAAACATTATGCACACAAATGGATGTCACATACCAAGTTTAAATCAAACCGTGTTTTGTTGCGCAATTTCTGCAGATATGCAATCACATCAGCACTACATTTTCTCGTAAACACGTACCTTTTACTACAGCCCTGAATAAAACAATATTTCACAGTTAATGACTTATTGCATATTTTCGTTGTCTTTTAGCGATTAAATGGTCTGCCTGGAATATTGTTTTCCCATTCCCCCTGTGCACTGTGTATTGGTATGACCGACCAAGCGTTAAAGTAGATGGCAAACATTTGGAGTCGGTCGTTGAATCCCTCAGAAATCGGGAGGGGCGGCTGTCCTACTCTACAAGCCGTAAATTCGCTCTCCATTATATGCCTGCCCCTGATGCGATAACACGCAGCTACAAACGGTGCCGGCTACAGACCATCGCAACATTGTTTACACGTCACGAATGCAGCAATAAATCTTGGCGATAGTGCTGCTATTGACTGCCTGCTTTCCACACGGCATACATACTGAACATGACATCTGCATTCACGATTCTAAACTAATTTCCGCGACTTTGGGCACAAATTTGGATGATCCGCGCACGAAGTTCGTTCACGCAGCCGCCCACCTGTTAAAATTCAGTATTTGTACCGTGACACCAAATTCCCAATGTCGTCGAACAATAAACACTTTTCCGACAGGTTTATATGGTTCCTGCCCTGCACCCGGAATGTCCTGGGTTCGAACGCAGACATAAGAAAAGGCCTCTTTCGTAAGTCCCTCCCCTCCTTTCCTTTGGAATTGCAACAGGAACGCACTGAAATACTGATCACACTCTCTGGAGTTTAACTCTTTGCCAACTGTGACAGGAAAGTTCTGCTCGCCGTCGAGCGGACGACATCAATGCGGCACAGAGACCTATAATGCCGCCCGCTCTGCAGTGTTCAGTCCAGCATTAAAAATAATGTCTGTACACAAATATACATGCGGCGCGAAGTAACACTGTGTATTAATTCTCACTGCACGTATTATCATGCTGTCTATACTTTACCATAGACAATGTGCAAATAAAACAAGGTTAGAAATATGTTTGATGTTTGCTTGACCGTGCATCATTGCGATAACTGAAGAATAAAAGAACTAGATGCCACTTATTATTTTATTGTACTTCTTATAGACTCAACATGTTTCGGGCACTACTATGCTCGTCATCAGGAGCTCGCGACTATAATGCTGATTACCACATTGGTCGTTTCGTTCTTGGTTTGCTGTAGGTTGGAGGTTAGGTGCGGGTAGGCTGGAGTAGTGTCCGGGCTGCAGGCTAAAGCCTACAGCGAACCTACAGCAAACCAAGAACGAAACGACCAATGTGGTAATCAACATTATAGTCGCGAGCTCCTGATGACGGGCATAGTAGTGTCCGAAACATGCTGCGTCTATAAGAAGTACAATAAATTAATAAGTGACATCTAGTTGGTTTCTATTCTTCAGTTAGAAATATGTGTTTCAACGGAGTGTACACCGACTTGTCAACTGTCTTTTACTGTTCAGCGTAAGCACCTGATCACTCTTGTACAAACACCGAAAACGCAATGACAGTCACTAAAGGTATTAAACTGCACAATCAGAATTTATTTCTCCTCGAATTCAGTTAAATACTTATCACACAGACACTTCATGAAAGAGCGACAGTATATCTCAATTACACTTACAAGAGAGGAAAAGTACGTACACACGTAACCACTGCTGCCGTGCAAAGGAAGTAGGCAGTACATATTCTGAGTGTGTATCTGTTGCCGTAGTTACCCAGCGCTTCTGCGCCGTATTATATTGTCATTTATGGCCTGTCCGGGTTTTCCATAAGTTTTCACATTATCTCACAAATGGCACGATTTTCGGGCAAAAGTTACTGAACACAAAACGTGTTTTTTTAAAATTTTCTTTACAACCTCTGTTTAAAACATTTCTCGTTCTAAGTAGAATTCAGCGAGATACTGTCATTCATGTACAACGGTCTTCACGGAAACCTCCGGTTATTCTTGTCCGATTGTACCGAAACTTGAATTTTCCCGACGTATTTTCGAAAAATAATGAAATGTCAAATTTCATGAAAAGCCGTCCAGTGGGAACAGAGTCATTCCATGCTGAAGGACGGAGCGACAGGACGAAGCTTTTGCGAACGCGCATGCATATATAAATAAATAAATAAATAAATAAATATATATATATAGTTACGTATTATGAGGACACAAATGGAATCGAAGTTCAACAATTTTTGGGGGTGGTGGGGTTGGGCACTGTCCAAGTTCGGTTTACTGTCACGTAACCCAAGTTACTTTATAAATATCCCAATCAAATTCGTCCCAGCTGTGTTGCGATACAACAATCAACACGGACAGTAAAACTACCAATTTGCGCCCATTTTATTCAGTTTAAAAAAAAAAAAACTATATGCAGTACCACAGACATGACGGTCTCACATACAACTTGTTTTAAGATGCAGCCTACCTGAGCCATGTTGATGACACCCCCGGCCAGTGTTTTGAAGCCCAGGATTGTTCTGTTTTTGTAGCGTTTCCGCCTCTGTAACAGGACGTGAAGCTTGTTGCCATCTCGTTTCAAGAAGTGCGGATACTGTAACAAACACATAACATGCGAAATGTAAGGCTATCATGGCGTGTCGATGAACATTCAAATGTAATGGGAAGTCACATCGTATCGACTGGTAAACAGCTACCGAAGTTTCGATGAATCGACCTGTCTATAAGGCGTAACATCGCTGAAGAGCTGATTTCATCGCACGTGGCAGCACTTCGCAAACAGAGGCACACACACATTACAATTGTGTGTCGTGCGCAGATTACAGAAGGGCAACACGAGTGATAAGGTATATGTCACATTGAAATGTGCAGTGCACAGTGTTTCAAAACTGGCTCTTTGTGACATTTCGTGGTACTGGGTCGGATGTAGTTAAGGGTATACTTTCTCAATATCAGTCACACACAACATATAAGACAATACATAACGGGCAACATGTTTCGGCTGATTACGCCATTATCAGGCCAAAAAGGCACATTAAAACATTAAAAATATATTAATAATGCAATAGGCGTGAGATCTCCACATTTACAATATAATACTGCAAATGTATTCAAAGAAATCTTCTCAAAAAAGTTTCACACAAGAAGCCTTGCTCTCAAAAAAGGCCTGTTGATGGCTTAATCAGCCGAAATACGCTGCCTGTTTTGTCTCGTCTTGTACGTTGTGTGTGATTGATTTTGAGAAAATATATCTGCAACTGAAAACACAACGGGGATGTGTCATTTCAAAATGATTTAGTTATGACCTTCACAATATAGCTCAGACCGATAGCAAAAAAGAGTAAGAAAAGGAGGAAGACCACAGAAGAGTTTTGATAAAAGTGCGTAATTAATTCACGCAACTTTTCTGTAATCTTGTAACGCATAGGCACATTGATGGTATAGTAGTCTCATTACGGCCTCTCTTGTAAAGCCCACAGGTTACATGCGGCTCACAATCTAAGTTAAGCTCTAAGTCCTGTTCTCCGCCTAGCCAGTTAACTTCATCTTCACCGGAATAACAATTACTTCCGCACATGGGAGTTTCCATCTAAAATGTGGGTTCCTACATCCATTGCGGCCAAGCACAAAAAACTTGAGAACTAGCCAGTGCGTGGTGAAGTCGGCTTAGGTAGTGGACAACCTATATTGAGGGCTTCCGTGAAAGTTCAGCCGTGGTGTTTTGCTACCCTTATCGATCTGTTTGTCCAGTACTCAAAACACAGCGGCTCTTCCCATACACGGTAAATACATCTTTGGAGTTGGTGCACTACCTAGGACCATGGTGTGTAAACTTTCGCTGATAAAGAGAATTTCACACTAATTCATGACTGGATACTTCGGTGTACTCATCTCAGCTGTCCTGGTTAACAGCAACACTCAGCAAGCAAAACGAACACACAACCCACGAAGCAATATGTTTCTATGGAGGCGAACAGTAGATCAGAAATCCCCCCCCCCCCACTTTTGGAACTCGAATGTTCGTAACCGCATTCAAAAGAGCCAGCCGCTGGTCCCTCTCTACCAAATACGTCGAACTCGTTAGACGGGAATTGGTGTTGAATATTCGTTAACATGCACACAAGTTTATAGTTGAATAGGCTAATGAAGAACAGACAAAACTGATATATGCAGTATCATAACCTGCATTTCAATAATTCTGCAAGATGAAAACTCAAGGAAAAAGGGATTCAAAGTTTTACAAAGCGGCGGCTTTCTAACTTGAAATGTACATCAAACGTTTGAATTTCATATATCCTTTCGCACCATGTACGCGGCAAAGTACTTTAAACTGCTGAAGAAAAGTGCCATGTCCATTCTCAAGGGATATGTAATTGTCCACTGTACCCGTATTTAGATGTACATAAACCATATTGCGAAAACGCTTCAAATAAAAATTGCATAACACGATGAGATCTAGCTATATTTTGTGCCCAGAATTAATATTTTGTAACGCGATCAAAATTTTTAAATGTGGCAGCAGTTCATTCGCACACAAAGCAGGCGACCTGAGATGCATAAGCCAGAAGATGTATGCACTGACTTAGCGTAATGATTATGGCGTTTTCGGTCTCATGCGTTTGTCGCAAAAACCGTGAGGCAGAGAGCGTTTGGAACACAAAACTCAAATTTTTCTTGTTGTGATGTATGGCTGTGAACATACTAAGCGTGTTCAAAAACAGGTGCTGTAGAAAACTGCGTAAAGAGGAGTGTCACGAGGTGTACTCCTCGCCGAATATTATGACGACGATAAAATCGAGCAGGATATGGGCAAGGCATGTAGCACGCACAGGAACGAGGAGATATTCATACTAGGTTTCACTGGGAGACTTGAAAGAAAGACATAACGGAGGAGACTTAGGTGTCGATGGAGTAATACTAAAATGCAACTTAACTATATAGGATGGGTGGGTATAAACTGGATTCATCTGGTTCACAGTAGGGGCCAGTAGAGGACTCTTGTACACATGGAAATGAATCTTCGGACTCTGACTTCTAGATTTTCAAGCGGGACTCAGATACATTGGACAGATTGGCGTTGTGGATGCTTAATTTAGCTTTGCTTTTGCCCGAAACATTCAAGTCCCAATAAACAATGAACGAGTTAACGCTCGACACCCCCACAGAAACACACACAGTCTTCATGTACCGCGTCCTGTAAGCGTCCAGTTTTCATGAAACTGGCAATGGGCCGACAATTTTCATGAAAATCCATTCAGGTATTCTAAAGCCGTTAATGCGGACTGACTGACTGACTAACTGAATGGAGGAAAGACTTGAGAAAGCTAACATACACAGTTATGAATACATTCTGTTCCGCAAAGATATCGCAGTGAGTCAACTGTATAGGTCAAACCAGTTTATAATAAAGTAGCAAGAAATCACAACAGGTTTCAGACGTACTACCATCACGCAAGTGTGGAAGCAACAGGAGGCGGAAGAATATTGCACAGTATGGAGCTTCACGATTGGTGCTCCTCATAACACGTCACTAGGGCCTAGTCCTCATATGCGTGAGGATGAGATGCGTGGGGCAAGTGACACACCAGGAGGATTTTGGTGGGGAAAACTTACGGGAAAGTGACCACTATGGAAAACAAGTCGTAGATGGGAGGACACGGAATGTATTCATCTGACTCAGGATAGGGACAAGTGGTGGCCTCTTGTGAACGCGGTGATGAACTTTCAGGTTCATAAAATGCTAGGAATTTCTTGACTAGGGGAGGAGCTATAGGCTTTTAAAACAGGACTATTGCTAAGGAACTGGTCAACGTCCACTCGCGAATCTACCACGAACCCTGCTCACAACGCCGTAGCAATCGGCAACTTCTATGTTACGCATGTGATGCGGGTGGCCATATATGATTCCGCAAGGAGCTTCAAATTCTCATCAGTATTCAGCTTCCACGTCGTGCGTTGCTGCACCAGCAGTCCTCTGCAGTATTGTACCGTGTAGGATATTCCGCCTTTTATCTTTCGTAACTCTGATCAGCATCAGATCCACAATCGATCATAAATCACCCGTCTCACCCGGCGAGATCTCTAATCATTCATGTTTGACTGCGATATACGTAGGCCTGTCCTTGCTTATTATATACAAGTATTAATATAGGACAATGGGAAGTACCAATTAAAAATGGTAAAACTGCTCTTCATTCAAAACAAAATTTGCCGAAGTAATGCTAAAATGGGAACACAAAAATTCAAAACAACAAACAGCAAGCGAGGCAAATTAGGTGACAACCACTGTAAATTGTTACTAGCCAGATAACACAACCTAACTCCTTATTTATTGGGATAATTAAACCAGGAAGAATATACGCGGGACATGTAGCACGCATGGGAAAAAAGAAGAACGTAAGTTTATTGTCGGCAAATCTGCGAAGACCACTCGGAAGACTAGGCGTAGAAGAACGACAATATTAAAAAGTCTTAAAGAAACAGCACATAGTTTAGAAAATTGTCCGGTGGAGGGCTACGATGAAGTCAGTAATGAACATTTGGATCACAAAGAAAGAGAATCTGAGTACACAAAACGCTATTAGATTCTATTACTTTCTGAAGAACTGTGGTCCATGCATTTACTTTGTACAGAAGCTGTACGGAGGCCGATACGGTATTAGACCTGTTGACCAATTTAAAGGAATCAGCTTCGACAAGAGTAGTCCATACGCAGGAATGGCATTCTACCAAGCCGTTCTAACAGTGACGATGCAATTATCGCAACACCAAAACATTCGAAATTAAATTCTCGTATGAAATTCCCACAAACAGAGAGCGAGAGAATCAGACAGAGAGAGAGAGAGAGAGAGAGAGAGACTATATTAAAGCAAAATGAGAATTCCATACAAAGGAGACTGGAGACCCAGCTGTGTAACATTATTGCTATTACGTTATTCAAGAATTTCAACCACAGAGACTGTGATGATTCCAAATAGAAAACGCCTATACCCCTGAATGGAGTAAAGGAAAGCAGAATTAATTTTAAAACGAAAGACGAGACAACTAATGAGCACGAACAACAAATGGACTTCAAAGGGGAAACGTGCTGCATAGCGCTAAGAACATAACCTGAAAAGTGGAATACTCTTATGTAAGCCTTTAACATGCTTGTTCAGCTCAAATGCAATAAATGTTACAAATAGACAAAGAAACTGTACGCAGATTTTAAAATAGCCTTGAAACCGAAAATTGTCGGTGCATAATTTATCATCAGGCAAAAAGATTACTAGCCCTCAGTTCCGGGCAGTTCGAAGCCATCCGTATACATTAGAATAAGGACTAAGTGCAATGGTCACATCTCGAGTCCTTGCCGTCTGTCATAAAACTCACAATACGAGCCCATTCACGAGACCTTCACTGAGGGGCGGAAGGTTATTGCTCCAGGAATCTGTTTCGAATACCCTGTCAGTAACCGACAAAGGAAATGACAGTCTAGTTAACTGTTTGCTGGAATGTATAGGCAAGGTCACAAAAGAAGTCTCCACTCTGACAAATGGGAGTTCGAGGCTCTCATTCAACTAAGAACTTTAAACGGGATCGGACGTTCCGATAGATCAATGAAGCAGTCGAGTTCATAACATTCAGGCGTACACCGCAGTGAGTTGTCCTCACGAGAATGTGCATACAGTTCAACATTAACTGAGAAGGAGGACGGGTGTGTGCTGATGTGTGCTGATGTGTGCTGATGTGTGCTAGTGATCGGATCAATAAGCAGATATGCTGATTTATAAACGTACCATCCAATATCAGAGTTTTTATTGCCAACTGATGCACAAGAGAATTGTTTTTAAAAAGTATTAAAATTTACATTAAAATTACAACAGCTCCAATATGTTTCGGTGTGATCACCATCATCAGGGAGCGTACTGTGTGAGCTTGCTAAACTTACAATATTAAAACATTTGGTTAAAATACATCATTGTGGTTGATCTGGCTGTGCTGTGTATGTCTGCTGCACAGTGCAGCAGACATACACAAACAAGGACCCGATAACATATGCAACCACATCGCCAGATTAACCACAATGATGTATTGTAACCAAATGTTTTAACATTGCAACTTTAGCAAGCTCACATAGTACCCTCCCTGAAGATGATCACACCGAAACATGTTGCAGCTGTTGTAATTTTAATGTAAATTTTAATACCCATTTAAAAACAATTCTCTTGTGCATCAGTTGGTAATAAAAAACTTTGATAGTAACAGGAGGCACGGCACAAATGACTCGATGAACCCCATCCGTATCCCGAAGAAGTCTCACCTACTGTACTGAGCTAGACAGGGGCACAAAACGTACAGCCTTCATCTACTTGTCCACGACACAAACAATTTACTGTACATCGCAGGCCACATGGGCATTGCCTACGAATTACGAATGTCATCTCTTTTACAGATTCAAATTTCAGATAAGTGAAACTGCTGTCCTGTACCCAGATAAAAGAAGTTCACTGTGGTCCAATCCGAATGCAGAACAATACGATCGACCGATTCCGTGGGCCCGAAATAGTGCCTGTAACCTACATAAAACTACAACACGAGCGAAATGTCTATGGTGGGCGTGTGTCATGACGTGCACGTACCCATTATCTTTCTGTAATCTGTTACACGCAGTACTGTGCCTACAGGCAAGGGAAGTGCCCCATGCAATCGCAGGTCAGTTCTATGAGGATCACATGCTACCTTTGACAAAGCGTGTCTGTAATCTTTCATTCCAGTGGCGTACTGCGGTTACGGACAAAACATGGCAAGTACTGTGAAGGCTGTGGAATGACACTAGATGAAATTTAACGAAGTCTTAAAAGAAGACTTGAGGTTTCCATGGCGATTAATATCCCCGAGGGCACAAGGAGCGGCTCAGAACAAGACGAAGACAGGCAATGGACGTATAACGCAACATTTAGGCACGTTCGCATTACCATTGTTGCCGTCAAACAGCAATAACTATTAAATATTATGAGCCCGTCTGTATTCTTGTCTCATATATCCAGCATGCAAACTGAATATTTTCTGCGCAGTATTATATTGTTATATGTAGCGTTTCTGGCTCCACCATACCCTCCCACATTATCTCACAAACGCAAGGATTTTCGGGGGGGGGGGGGGGGAAAAAAAAATAT
>Ga0136643_10007491_pt1 | contig 15789 bp, 6 predicted proteins | sample TergutLab28metaG_FD_96883 | JGI IMG/M metagenome (GOLD analysis project Ga0136643, IMG submission 96883) | Labiotermes labralis P1 segment gut microbial communities from Petit-Saut dam, French Guiana - Lab288 P1 (version 3) (version 3) | ecosystem: Host-associated > Arthropoda: Insects >... | reverse complement strand
CCTTTTTTCTTTTCTTTTCTTTTCTCTTTCTAATGAATGCACACAACGCCTTTCAAGCATCCCTTGTACAACACTTTAAGATATCTGTAACTTTGTGGACTTTTTTCACAATCATTAGTAGTCCTACACGACAATGCAAAACACAATCACGTATTTCCAAATTGACGCTTAAGTGCTTGTTCTTGTTGTAAACTCATTCTACTGGACGACATTGGCCACTTCAAGTATCCTGTATTCGGAGAATTCTTTGTATCATATTGCACAAGGCAAAGAGCTTTTTTAGATCACAATAGAACTCCCATCACTTCTTTTGTGGCCCGAGAAACCCTTTTAGTCTAGACAAATGTTGAAGACATTCGACCTCCCTGCCCCCTCAAGAGAAATAAGAGGGTGGCATGAAAATGGCATGCAACAAATTGCGATTTTATGACGCACAAAAATTTAATTTAGTTTTGAGGGTCTTCCTTTGTTACCTGTCCACTAAACAACAAGCACATATTCTTTCACCACATATTGCGACAATAAATTAAGAATTTAAAGAGGCCCTGCAGCACCCGCTCCTCACAACGAACACACAGCTGTTCGCTACGTAACGTCGGATGACACGAATGTCGGTAGGGTCAGATGCAGCTAAAGTTCAATCCTTTCTACTGAACCAGCCTAACAGTTTCAAATTTCCTGAACATCGAGGTGGAAAGAGCGGAACTCCTGCTTCGTGTGTGGGGGGTTCTGGAACAAATATCAGCTATCCTGGCTTAGGTTTTAGTGAGTTTCCCCAGTTCCTCCTGGCAAAAGTCGGGATAGTACTTCAAATTATCTCACGAGCCATTTGTTTTCAAATCTGTTGTTATCTCACGAGCCATTTGTTTTCAAATCTGCCGAAATATGTTATGATATGATATGACATATTTGTTAACTGCAATTGGTTAGCCACTCGATGGCAGTAGTACAGTACACATTTACACATACACACACACACACACACAATACACAGAACGACACAAACCAAACAATACACAGAACAACACAAAAATCCTCCTTCGCGAAGCTGTCTTCTGAGACACCAGAAAAGCCGTTAAAAAAGCAAATGATTATGTATTCAGAAATACAAAGACCATAAAGAACATGTGATATAAGGTAGCGCCTTTGTAAAATATCTCTGAACGTTAGCAAATCGCTCAAGAGGCGAATAATTAAGTTACAGTAGGGCCAAGCTTCATATACACATTTTAGTGTCTTCAGGCACTTAAATTGCCAGTTTCTGCTGCGTATCGTAACATTATATTAAGTCGCTTCCGCACTTTATTCATGACAAGTATTTAAAGAAAAGTCGTCACAGGCAACTTCACAAAGCTCAATCGGAATAACAGTTTTATTATACAGCTACACAGTGCTGACGTCTGTTAAAGCAGTAAATGCGAGCCACCGACTGAAAACAATTGCGTATATTATACGCACCTGATAACAGACGGCGATTACAGCCAGACAAGACGAATTCGTTTTCCTCCCAATTACTTTCAGATCTTTCAAATGGTCACATAATTTGGAGATCGAGCCAGTTATTTCAAGAGGTGAGTTCGCGACTCTTAAACGGGAGGTGCCCCATTCGATATTCGAATGTCACACAGACTCTTCTGAGGACTGTCGTGACTATCCTCGGTTTCGCCAAAAAACTACAGAAGTACGTCCTCAAATGAGGCTATGACCGGTTCCTTCCACACTCTTGCAGATTAATGGTCTAATAATTACCTAAGCTACGAAAGATGTCGTTAAAAATCCTGTCATGTTTAAGACCGCACTCTTGTAAGCAATCATCATCCGTCTCACAGTGCCATATGCACCTCTTTATCTCAGTCTTATTATTCTAATTAGCATTGCAAAAGCTTACAAATTACAAAACCCATAATTTTCCAATTTTATGAATAAATATGCTAGTTATCTCCCTTAGTTATAACCGTTCCACGCTGCACTTTGTTCTGAAATATGATTAATGTACTCTTCCCTTAGGCTGAGCCAGCCAGTTCTATGACCATAAATGCTACAAGTAAAATTACAGTTTTAATGTATAAATAACAGGTTTCACCAAAGTTATTACAAACTTCATAAACATTATTTTTTAATAAGGAGCAGCCAGCGGATAATGTGGTATAATCGAAGCACTGTTGCCTTTTTTAATGCTTGTGGAGGTGTCTCCCTTCAGCTTTAAAATTTTCCAACTCTTGTGCAAGTTCGTCATCACGCCAGTTGCTGACACGCCTGTTGAATATACTGTGTCCCTCTCCATGAGTCATTACTGTTTGTTTTCATACGTTAATTTTACACGCTTACAAATTCTGCTGTTTTATCTCCTATGCCTTGTTATCATTGTTGATATCATTATCAAACTGTACATAATTGTCATAACATGTAGCAACACCACGTAAGAACAGGTTTTTAAGACATGTTCCCTTTGCCTATATCAACTCATTAATATTTGTCTCCTGTCCTGTTACACCGCTTGCAAAGTATCAGTGACGCCAGCAAATAACTGTGCAAATCCTATTCATAAATTTAATTCAATTCTATGGTGACATTTATAACAATTTATTCATACGATCTGAAATGACACTCTACCGTGGTAATTTAGTTTCAAATTCATAAAGAATGCGTTATGGTGGATTATCTGACATTCGATTTCGGGCCAAATCAAGCAGAAAGCACTGTGTGGGAAGAAGCAATGTTATGATACAAACTACACCAGTGTCTGCAACGATTGGGTTGTTGTTTATGAAAACGCTGTCATGAACCTCTCAGAATTTTAAGTTAAATTATCTCTCTGTGAAGTTCTGACGATGGTGTATGACGTTTGAACATAACAGACTTTTTGGGCTTTTTCCATCGTATGTATTGAAATAACAAACTATGTTTCGAGGAAGTAAGAAGCAAGCCCGAAACGTAAAGTGGAAAAAGTCGAAAAATCTATAAGTTAAAAAATTTAAAGTCAGAATGACTGTTGTTTTCTTTATGGAGGAACAAAATACGCGAGGATGCGTTCATTTGGTACACACGGACAACACAAACATGGGTTTGACTTTGGACTTTGGTCTCGAAGATTTTGGACTATGAGACTGGCTGGGCATTTCGGTTTTTTTAATTCCTGTATTAAATTGCACGATTCAAGCTTCTACGCCCGCGGCGGTTTTCAGTTCCGTACGCTTTAGTTACACTATCCAGTCTGGCATGTAGTCGAACGGACAAAACGTGACCCAATTTTGGAGCGTTTGCTCCGCTAATAAAGTCACTGCCCTCCTATTCTGACGTTCTGATTGTCCTGTGAATGCCATTTTTGCATAATTCCTCGATGTCTCGTAAGTTTCTTAAGAAAGGAAATAAGGACAAAAAAAGTGGCTTCTTGAGAACTGCGCTACGCTGGGTTATTACGCAGCGAGTAGTGGTTATTTCTTACCAACGTTTCGGGACAACATATAGTTCCAAATCTGTCGGTGAGGAATTACCACTACACACTCGGTAATAGCCCAGAAGAGCGCAGTTCTCATCTAATTCGCGGCGTAAGCCTTAAATCTCGCAAGAGCGGACACATCTCTGCTACAGGGTCCACAAAAGGATCATACAGAGCGTGGTAATATTTTCATGGGCAGTAGTACTAACACTTGGCACTCGGTTCAACAACACACAACTCCAAAATTTGCACCGAGAAAATATCTATTCGTTCCAGTTCGTTCTCAGGATACACAATGCTGTCCTTCACATCACTCGGCAAATTCACTACGTAATATTTATGCGATACACACCTATTCTGCGTGACGTACGACACGCATTGCTATACTGTATTAAGACCTGCTTCGCCTGCTTAAGTGTTACTTCATAAGTTCCTTTTTTGTATATTTGATTCGTTAGGAGAATTCTAATCATCTGCTCATGTGCTGTTGATTGCAAAATGCAAGAAAACTAGGAGGAAGCAGAAGCGTCCCTCTGATCACAAACAGCAGTTTTTCCTGCTTAAGTGTTACTTCATAAGTTCCTTTTTTGTATATTTGATTCGTTAGGAGAATTCTATTCATCTGCTCATGTGCTGTTGATTGCAAAGTGCAAGAAAACTAGGACGAAGCAGAAGCGTCCCTTTGAACACAAACGGCGGTTTTTCCTATTCACATACCGTCGCACGCACAGTGGCGTGTCACCGTCATCTTATCATCTTGAGGCACTCGGCTCCAGCTTCTATGCTTTCAAGTTACAGCAATAAATGGACTATACCTCAGCAACAACGATCCAAACGCCCAGTCTACCTCAGAACAATTCTAAAGCTCCTTTTGGCTTATTTAACGGCTTTATACCAAATTCGGGCATTATCGAGAGTCAAATAAGATTTTCTCCTTCAGTTTACAAGGAAAATGGAAAGCCTGTCAGAGGTCTATTGGAAATTACAAACTAGTTACTGCGTTGTGGAGATTACTACTGACGGCAGGTGGTGTTATAGGCGGAGCAAAGTACTGCCATTATAAGAAGAATATTATGGGTGCAATTTACAACTCCGTGGGCAAAATTATTCCAGCTCCTCAGCTGACTAAAAATTAGCAGCGGTCACATTACGAAAGCGTTCCATTGAATATGAGTAGGATTCGTCTTCTAGCCAGGGGTGAACGCCATGTCACTTACGCCACTGATCTTCTTACCCCGGTTTTATAAATCATTCAAAGAAAACTACGTATCCCTTCGCAGTATTTTCGAATTCTCACTGACAGCTGTACAATCGATTTCATCTTCCCCTCAATAAACAACAGAGCCACAGAACACGTAGGCGTATGGCACGAATCAGCATATTTGTGTACATGATAAGAATTCTATTTGGATTGTTACCTCTCCCGGAATAATGTACTGAAATTGTACAGATGAAATAAGAGGGAGCCTGGAGAAAGAGAAGTAATTAGGGACAAAGAGGGTACGGAAAATAAATAAGCCTATATGAAAAATCTAGAAAATAAACAGACACAATCCACATGCACTGCTGGCCTTTGAAGTGATTGTTACAACGAACTGAAGCCAATTACACACGCTGTAATGCTCCTATATTAGAGGTTTCATTAATAAAATCTGAAATCTGTCGAGAGACACTTAAGATGCTATGAGTCTCTTCAGGAAAGTAACCATACCTGACTTGAAAGGAACTGACGCCCACACAGGGGTTTGATGTGGAAACCCGAGGGAAAAAAAACACATGGAAGACATAGGCGTAGATGGGACGATAATATTAAAATATATTTTTAAAATAATAAGAGGGGGTGGGATTGGATTGCACTGGCTGAAGATTGGCAAGAGGTGGTTTCTTGTAAAAGCGGCAACTAGAGTTCGGGTTAAAAAATGTAGGAAATTTCTTAACTAGCTGAGAAACTATTAGCTTCTCGAGGACTATAATCCATAGAGTTGGTTAGGGGTTACATAAGATAAGGTGAACATAAAAGAAGACCCCTACAAATTCTATCATAATCTACGAAAGGGTTCCGGACATATAGGAACAAATTTAAACGAAGTGACTCTAAAATTGAACCACTTAAAAAAAAGCTCTGAGCAGGACACATAAGTCTGCCTTCCTTATGCTAGAGTACTACAAATGCATTTTTTCCTTCGCTCACCAGTCATTAGTGGCCAGGCCTTCCTAACTGTCGAGGCTTCAATATCACACTCAACCGCACCACATTCGATAGGGCTCCTATAGACAGACGATCAGCCCGTTGCAGAGACCTCTAACTGACACCACACAACACTCATAAGAGACAGACGTCCATGCCCCCAGCGGAATTAGAACCCGCAATCCCAGCAAGCAAGCGGCAGCATATCCATGCCTTAGACCGCGCGGCCACTCAGATCGACCCCACTAATGTACAACAACTGTCACTACTGCTTTATTTCACTGTCACGGTGAACTAAAGTATAAATTGTTACAACGTTTAATTCGTCGGATGTAAGTGCAAAGTTTAGCACCGTCGCTACGTTTGGAACTCGTTACTCAAAGCCACACTTTATACGTTTTATGAAAATCGTTAAACATGTTCAATAAACGAAAGAAGGTGAACCCACAAAAGTATTTTGGTGGTCTGAAAAATGATCGAAAAAATTACCTTCCCGAAGAAAGAAAAGGGGATAGAAAAAGGATAATTTAGTGCTAGTCTACCTAATAAATTTGATCGAAATGTTTCAAGTTACGGACAGCCGGATATGGCGAAACTAATAGAATGCTTTCTAAATCCTTTGTTATTAGAAATTACATTCAGTTTAGCGCGTATATACTATGAGCTGGACGAGCAGTATTCGGGGTCAAATTTCCACTCTGTCCTCAGCACCTTCTCTGGCTATTGAACACAACCAGCATCCTTTACAGTAAGTACCATACTCTTATTCTAGGGGTTAAAGAAACCGGAGCCTAAAGTTGGAAATTTCTATTACATTTGGAGCTAATTCCTGCTCCTCCACACCCTCTTCATGGAATGGCGCTTGATGAAGCATGGCTTGTTCTCAGTTAGCTCGAGAAAAGAGGCGAAAGTAAATTCATATAATTTAAATTGCTGAAGACTTCAATTTATGCAAATACATGGAAATACGTACATAAAAACTTGGTACTTTTGTAAACTTTTGTGTCAGAGAAAATACATTCACCGAATACATTCTGAGTTACATAGGTAGAATATACTTTTATTTTATAAATTCTTCTGTTGAGTCACAAATGCTTTTCATGTAACCAAAACGTAAAGAAGAAAAAAACAACAAAAGTCTGTTTACAAAGGAACGATGGTTATGCAATTATTATATTATAGATTTAATATAAGTTCGGCAAATACAAGCGACCTTGAAGACTGGGGAAATTACTCGTAACCAGTAATCATGATTGGAAGCTTTTCTGTGTTTTCCTTACATCTTTTTCTTTTCTTTCGTATATAAGACCTTATTATGTGCCGGTCATAAATTCAAATAATTCTGCTAAATGACAACATTCATATTTTGAGAGTCATTTTTAGAGTTGGACAGCTGAAGGAGAAGTGTAATTTTGTAAATTATGTATTTTATTGTTATGTTTATGTATTATTATTGTTGTTTATATATTCTAATTGTTATACACGTTCTGTTCTGTGTATTGTTTCTTTGTATTGTCCTGTGTATTGTTTATGTGTAAATATGTGTACTGTACTACTGTCACCGGGTGTCGAACCAATTGCAGTTAACAAATATATATCACATATCAATTTTATTGATATTGTTAAATTACGTAAATAAAGAGAGGCGAGGGGACAATACTTTGTATTGTGGGTGTAATAATACCAGGAAGAGAGGGATATTACTTTGCACTCAGAGTGAAATAATACTAGGAGGAGGGGACAACACTTTGTACTGAGGGTGAAATCATACCATGAGAAGGGGGACAACACTTTTTACTGAGGGTGAAATCATACCAGGATGAGGGGGACAATACTTTGTACTGAAGGTGAAATTATACCAGGAGGAAGGGGACAATTACACATTAACAAGCTTCATACTATATACCAGGGCTGGCCAACATGCGACCCTGGAGAAAAGTAATGGCGGCACTCAGTAACCTGATTAATTACAGTAGTACAATTTAACAAACATAATATGACAGGTCTACAGAACATATGGGAACTTTATTAGCGGGGAAAGTTTTACAAACCATAAGTTATCACTTTTAAGACAGCATACAATTGCCTAAACCAACTATTCTTTGTGTTCACTGTGGCCTACTGCTTGTCATTCGACCGTACTTTTGGCGTAAATTACTGTTTGTAAAAAACGGTCTTATAGTTGATTCAGTCCACTCATCCCCTCTTTGGATACATAAAACCTAGTGGGGCCCTCAGGCGAGTCCTTAAAGAATTGCTCCTGTGGGTTTAACTTGGCCAGCCTTGATATGTGCTGTTCACAAAAGATCTCAAATCAAGGAAAGAGAGCTAGACGGGCCTGCACTACGGCCTGGGAGAGAAGATAAAATTTGTTAGGTGGAGAGTACGTAGAAAACACAGACTTAGAAAGACAGGAGGATAATAGGAAGCGGAATCTAAAAGACATGGGTTGAAAAGGTCTGGGCTGAACTTAACCGGCGGGCTCTGTCGAAAGCGCTAATGAATTTTAGAGTTCAATACAAAGCGAAATTCCTTGATTAGCTGATCGAACTGCAGTTTCTGAAGGACTGCCCTCCGTGAACATAGTTAGGTTTTGTAAGGCTGTTCAGCGTACTTTTGTAAAAGAAAGGAGCAAGGAGGCATTGAATTCCGGGAAGCGCTCCTCGGAGCAAAAGGCAATATGCCTAATCCAGAAGCAGGATAACTTCCTGTATAGAAAAACTGCCCAATGGTGTTAAAGTCTACACAGGCTAAGTGCATAGGATAACTGTCCTCATACAATAACTGTCTACATAAGATACCTGTGTATATGCCATACCTGTCTATATCTTGCTACAAATCAACGCAGCCCACAGCCTCCCTTCTGTCAGGTTTCTGAATCTTATCTGTGCATATTTCGTAAGGTATCTTCAGCGAGGCCGGTATCGTAAGGCCTCTGCCTGCACATAACGAAGAGCGTACGTTAATCTCCCTAGTGAGATTCCCACCAAACAAACCAGTAAGCCTAACTGTCTGACAGGGGCCAGTAGATAACTTAGGCCGCGCGATCAATTTGGTCGACTAATATGACAAAATACTTGTACAGACAAAAAGACTACGGGCGGTCCGTCAGTCACACCTAAATACAAAGAAAACACCTTTTATTGCCCAAAGCGTACTACATGTTTCGAAAGTGCATATATAATTATGCTTTTTCGCCCACCCGCTTACTATTTCGTCCACGCGTCTCACCGGGATTTTTCACACTAAGAAAATAACTGTACGCCTAAACTAGTGCGTCAACTTCAGCTGTGTTGTGACCCGCGTGCGGAAGAAACAGCAGTTTCTGTTTCCCCGAGTGGTACACTGTTCATTCGTGACAGTTTAATTTCCGCTTTCAATGGTACAGTTGGAGCAGTCAAATAATAAGGCAATTAGTAACCAATGATTTGGAAAAGGAGGTGGCCTATGGGAGCTTCTATTGCAGTATATGTCTGGAAGCGAGGAGTGCGGCAAAAGAATAATGTCACTATATGGAAAACAAGCCCAAGTAATATTAGCTGATGGCATAGTGCACGCTATGGTTCCGAAGCATTATACAGGTTGTATTGCGCAAGCACTCGTCTAAGAGTTCTGCGCTCCTCTGCGATATTACGTAGCGTATAGTGGTAATTCCTTACCGAAATTGCTGGACAACTTACAGGCCCCACCTGCAAGGGTCAAGAAATCGAAAAAGATTACCCCGAAACGTCGGTAAGGAACTATCCACCTACGCTGCGGAATATCCCATGAAAGCACAGATCTAATCTACTTCGCGGCGGAAGCCTGAAATCAGGCACTCGTCTCATGTCCGCAGGTCTATCACGTCACCACCTAAATGTATGAGGTTAAGTGTTTCGTTACTATCTTCATGAAAGAGCAGTTCGTAAAGCCTCCACGTTACTCCTCCCTTAAAACGCCTCAATAAACTCAGCATACCTTTGAAGGCTCTGTCTTTCAGACTGCGCTACCCCGACGGAGCTAATTTCGCTCACACCTCAAAAATTCGCACAAGGTCAATGTTGATGTTCTCGAACACACGAAGTTAAACAGCGAATACAACGACGAGGACGTATAAAATTACAGAGTAGTCACGTTTCAAGAAGATCAGTCAGTCTGTGTTTATGAACTTGGGCACGGTCGGATATGTGCAGCTTGCTGAGGCTATAGCGAAGCAGCAACCTGACGAAACCAGGATCAAAGTTAATTTATTCCGTTGCCTGCATATAATGAGGCACACAGACAAACACACAAGTTTTGATTAGCTAGGGCTTTTGGCGGACGTGATTTGTCACGTTTAGAATTCTGTCATTTTGTTCGGTGCACAGGTTCAAGTACGAATTTTACCTAAATCTGCACAACTTCAGAGCTGTTCAGGGCTTAGAGGTGAACAAAATAATACAAAACTTACTTGCCACGTAATTATTCTACGCTGTCCTTCACCCTGAGGTTCACATTAATAAGGTTACATTGCTACATGTGGGCAAATAGAATTTGGCAATTTCAGGGTAGTTTGACCGTGCATCTTCATCATGAAATAAATTGAAATGACAACTTACTGCAAATAGGTAATTTTATTGATGTATTCTTAGTGCGACACGTTTCAGGTACATACGCCCATCATCAGGAGCATTAGATGTTGAGTTGCAGTATATGGCTTTCTGCACCGAGTTTTTGGATGGGTGGTGGTCTTGAGAGCCTCTGCGTAGGTCGTGTGTACGGTGCGGATGGTGCCGCGCGGCACCATCCAAACCGTACATACGACCTACACAGCGGCTCTCAAGACCACCAACCATCTACAAACTCGGTGCAGAAAACTATATGCTGCAACTTAACGTCTAATGCTCCTGATGATGGGCGTATGCGCCCGAAACATGTCGAGCTAAGGAAACTTCAATAAATTACACTGTTACATCAAGTTAGCATTTCACTTTATTTCAGAATTCGACAAGTATATAGACTTCGAATTGTAAAGAGGCCGAATCACTTTCATGGGGATGGAAACGAGAAAACACATCACTGTGAGTCTTCCATTTTTCTTGGAAATGGAGCAGCGTCATATCACAGAGTAACGGCAAAGTACGTAAAACGTAACATTGAAGTGCGTCCACTTAACCACTGCTGCAGGGGTAAAGCAGTAAGTATTACATATTCTGAGTGTGTGTTTGTAGCCTCGGGTATCCAGTCTGCAATGCGTATGCGCCACATTGTCATCTGTAATTTGTCCGGCTGTACCATTGTTTCCAACATTATCTCATAAACGGCACGATTTTCAGAAAAGAAAAATTTATTGAACATAAAGTGCTTCTTTGATTTCCTATACAACGTTTCTCTGAAACATTTCTCATTCTCGGAATTACTGAGTGAGTTATGATCAAAACTGTAAATTGGTCTCCATGTAAAGTGCCCGTTACTCGTGTCAGAATTTAATGAAACTTGAATTTTCTCGCCAGGTTTTCGAAAAGTACTAAAATACCAAATTACATGAAAATCCGGCCAGTTGGATCCGAGTTGTTTCACGCGGACGGACAGACAGGCAGACGAGACGAATCTACAAGACGCTTTTCGCAATTTTGTGAAAACGCCTAAAATCTAACGTACACTAATACTGCATACTGCAGGCAAAAAAGTGCGCTAAAGTGTGCGTTTACTATCACACCCGTTCTTTCTTTGCCGATATTACATGTCAAGTACGAAGTACTCTTTTCACGTTTGTTTCGAACATGTGTACCAAAAAAACTTCTGACGAATTTTCAATCTGGCCCACATCACCCGTATCATCTGAAACCAAAACAGAAATTTTAGCAGTTTAAAAAATAGTTCAACGTCGAATAAATGCAAAAAGTCCAAGTGTACGTGCGTTTATATATATATATACCGGGTGTCCCACTCGCTACCGAACCCGGCATTTCTTTAATAATTCTAACACCACTGAAGATATTGCAACGAAATTTGAACAGAAGTACGTTCGTTGTGTGAGAAATGAAGAGTAATGTGCCTGTAGTGTGTGTCTGTAGTCGTTGCAATATCCTCATTAGTGGTAAAATTATTAAAGGAATGCCGGTTTCGGTAGCGAGTGGGACACCCGACATATATATGAATAAAATTACAACACGTTCTGTAACACATACCATGTGGTGTCTAACAGCACAAGGTTTCGTGCAGAGTAAACACATACAATGTCACGAAAATGTAAAACACGAGACTGTAGGATATCACAGCACGGAGAGACTTTAAAGTTTCCAACTAAAACAACAGATTTTCTACACGTGTTGCGGAAGTGACTAAGTAATGTTAATATAGGAATTCCAGAACTGTATGCCTGAGCCGTACACGGCTCATAGCTGTCGCTATGCGGAACTCAGAGATTCTAGAACGTTCTTTTCCCGTTACCCTTCTTTCAAGGTTGTTGTCTGGTGATTCGCTGCCGTGAGTGGTGAGAGGGGTTAGGGCATATACTGCGAGTTTTCTTGGTTAGCTTTAAATTACGGAGAAGCTTCGTCTAAGTTTTGGGTTGATCAGCCCGGGAGTCGAACCGCTCGGATATTCTTCGCCAAGTCTGAGCATTCGTCGTGCCATGTCGGAAAGCCAAATTTAGTTTGGGAATTGTATTTCTAAGTTCTGGGTTTATGTTATTTTGGACATGCTCCGCGTCTGCTCAGCCGGGTTCGGTTTGCGTCGTGGAGTCAACGCACGATTGGTGAGGGGTATTTCTGGGCCAGCGATCTCCCGTATTTTCCAGGGTTAGTTTTGTTTACATTATAATTGTGCGAGTCTAGACATACATTTCAGTTGTGACTTGGCTTTGTAAAGTACGTAACTTGTGCTGTTATATCTGTTTCTAATTGCCGATAACGCATGGAGCGCAGTAATGTAAGAAAGTCTGTTATTTGTAACGTGTAACGTTGCTAGAGTGAAGCAATGGAAGTGCTTGTAATGTTAGTTTGTGTACACGAGGCGTTGTACTGAAATGTTACGAAGACTTGCGTCATTTGAGTATTGATCGACTGTAAGCTTTGTTCTACTGTGTTTATACATGTACCCTGTTAATTGTTGCTTACAGTAAAGTTTAGTTGCACAGAATATATCTAATATCACAGTGTTATGCATGGTATCTGCCGCTGTGACCTGTATGCTAATACACAACCACGAGAGGCTAGTGTTTCGGGGCCCAATCGCCCAACGCCTGTTGGCGATTTTCCTGGTGCGGGCCCCTTTGGGCTATACTCATATTAGGGTTGCGACCCCTGGGGCTCATGCGTTGTTCCTCTGTGTCTAAGTAAATCAACGTCAGGAGCGCCTGACGGTCTGGCGCCCATGACTATTATATAAAATTTTAAAAAAAATCCGCCAACATTCTTTCCATTATTAAAATCGTATCTTAGCAACCGACGATTTCGGACGAGGGTAAAGGTTGAGGTTTCTGCTTTGTTTCCTATCAAATCCGGGGTCCCCCAGGGCAGTGTCCTATGACCAATGCTGTACCCCCTGTTTACATCAGACCTTCCGCAGGCACCAAACTTCACGACAGGCACATTTGCTGACGATACTGTCATCCTGCCTTGCCATAATGATGTCCTTCGAGCCTCCTCCTGCATCCAGGAGTATTTAATTATACTTCAAAGCTGGCTTCACACGTGGAAAATCAAAATAAATGAGTCTAAGTCAACATAACTCACGTTTACATTACGACGCGATCCCAGCCAACCAACATATTTAAACAATGTAGAAATACCCCCATCTACAACTGTAAAATATCTCGGACTGCATTTGGACAATAAGCTGAACTGGAAAGAAAATATCATCAAGAAACGAAAACAGATGGACCTACGACACAAAGAACTCTATTGGTTATTTGGAAGGTCATTTCTCTCTCGGTAGGCAATAAACTCTTGTTGTACAAATCTCTAATTACTCCTACATGGACCTATGTCATTGAATTTTGGGGCTGAGCCAGCAAGTCCAATACTGCAATCATACGGAGAAGCCAGTCTAAAATACTACAAGCAACTGTTGACGCCGCATGGTATGTCACCAATGCTATGATCCACGAAGACCTAGGTATTCCACCCGTGCAAGAATTCATCCACGACAGAAGTACCAAGCACCGTATAAAACTAGAAACTCACTTGAACCCACTACTCCACCCCATTCCACGAGATAACGTGATACGAAGACTGAAACGACGGTGGTCAGCTGACCTGTAATACGGTGAATGAGATCTCCTCGCTGGAGGCGACCTCATCACGCTAGTATGTCCACACGTTTGCCTCATAGCCAGTCCATTAGCTTATAGAATACTTTGTACTCTGATGGTTGATTTATAAAGTAAAAAAAAAAGGAGCGCCTGGGATTGCAAGAAGACAGGCATCTTTATGAGAAACTGTATTCCGCGCTGTAATAACTTCATTAACGAAAGACAACACACTACGATGTACTACAGTGTCGAGTTTAAATTACCTTTATGAGACACAAGGAACAGATTATACAGACTGCAGAGGGAAATTAGAAAATCTTTACAGCATACTCTTTTGGAATAGAGTCAATACGAGCAGATGAAGAGGCACAAACAAAAGAATTAAAGGATTGGATAGTAGAAGAGTAGTAACATGAGACGTAACACCGTGTAGCCGGGTAGATATAAATCAATGCCTCGGAGTAATTTAAGATCACCAACCTTAGGTTACAAAAATATCAGTTCCTCATATTTATGACCTGAGCCTCCGAACCTTCAAGTTCTAAGACCTGATGATCAATGCGCTACAACTTTTGGAGAAAAAAAAATCGCAATACAATTAGACACGCCTAACTTGCGCCCTGCTTTTCTCACGGAATTTCTGATATGTAAATTTTATATGAAAACACTTTAAACATGAGGGACGGAGAAGCAAATAATTTCTTTTTTTAGAAATCTGGTAGATAGTTTAGGTGACGTCACATATGACCTTAGAATAGCAAAATGTCATTGGAACTTATAACAATGATGATAGCTGTCATGATATTAATACTGTCTGATGTTTCTTCTAGAGGTGACATTTATCACTCTGGTTTCCTGAATAATTAATTTTTTTTATGGCGCAGCAGCCCCTTGTGAGACAGGGCCTCCTCATTATCGAGGTTTCACGATCACCTGCAGTTTGACAAACCAAATTCTGTAAGACTACCCTGCACGAGTGATAAGCATGAAGCAGAGAACTCAACATGACAATACATAACACTCGCAAGAGACAGACATGAATGTACACGGCGGTATTCGAATCTGCAATCCCAACAAGCGAGCAGCAGAACACCCAACTCCGAATAATAGCTCTAAATATTCTCAAAGGAGAGACAAATTGTTAACTTAATAAGTAGCTGTATTTATCAGTTACTTGCAAGATTGTGATAAATCAGTTAAAATTAAGATGAAGAGGGAGATTTCTCTTTTAAGAGAATATTCATACTCTAATATACTTATTATAAATTGTAGGAAATTAATAAACAAGACAGGCAATTAACGCACTGGGGCAAGTACGTTCCAGTCAAAGAGTCAAAGAGCTAGTCGAGAAATTTATCATGTTATGGACCTCAGAATTTAATTACCGCATGCGGAACAGAAGACCACTCGAACTGCCCGAATCAGGTGAAGCCATTTTACACTCTTGAGACAATTATATAAATCCAGTTTAAATGCTCTCCTCCCATATATTCATATTTGTCTCAAGAGGAATTTTTTCTTCGGGTTTTTAGTTGGGAGTTAATAGAATGTTGTCTTCCACGTAGCTATCAAAAAATTTAAAGATCAAGATAAATAGATCTATAATTTTGTATGGGTGTGAAACTTGGTAGCTGACATTGCGGGAGAAAAGGAAGCTGAAGGTGTTTGAGAACATGGTGTTGAGAAGAATATTTGGACCTAGGAGGGATGAGGTAACGGGGGAATGGAGGAGATTACATAACGAGGAACTAAATGATTTCTACTCCTCGCCCAATATTGTGCGGGTGATAAAATCGAGAAGAATGAGATGGGCTGGTCATGTGGCGCGTATGGGTGAGGAGAGGGGGGTGTATAGGGTCTTGCTGGGGAAACCGGAGGGAAAGAGACCACTGGGAAGACCTAGGCGTAGATGGGTGGATAATATTAGGATGGATCTCCAGGAGGTGG
>Ga0136643_10007490_pt1 | contig 15789 bp, 13 predicted proteins | sample TergutLab28metaG_FD_96883 | JGI IMG/M metagenome (GOLD analysis project Ga0136643, IMG submission 96883) | Labiotermes labralis P1 segment gut microbial communities from Petit-Saut dam, French Guiana - Lab288 P1 (version 3) (version 3) | ecosystem: Host-associated > Arthropoda: Insects >... | reverse complement strand
TTAGTTTATGACATGGAGAGGTAGCGGTCTGTTTAAAATATTGTGATGAATTATCGGGTGTTATAAAATGCTGGAAGATTCTTGAATATGTGGGAAACTGTTAGATTTTCATGAAGGAATATGATCCATTGAGTTCGTCAATTGATTATTTAGTGAATGAAGATTCCTTAAGAAGCAGGAGAGAATCACACACACACACATACATACACACAGTCTGCAGAAATGAAATTTCCTCTGACAGCAGTTAAATGCAACTTGAGGTTTGGACAAATTTATAAGGTAATGATGGTACCTGGAGAAAAAATATCCAGCGGCTATGGAAACACATACCGAAGTTCGCCATCAGTTACAGCCTGCAGGATGACGAGACATAAAGCGAGGAAAACTGACAGTTGAGAGGGAGCAGCAGAAGGTTGAAGGGAATAGGTCTGAGACGGAATAATAATAAAAATTAATATAATAATCATTATTTAATAACAATAATAACGTCTTGAGGCTTGCATAAATAAGGACCAAAAGACCACGTGGAATTGTGACTCACACAGAACAATCTGATGAACGTTTACAAAAAGCATTGTAGCTGCACAGTGCGGTGTGAATGCAGTAGAGACAGCAGCAAAATACGATACACAACAGACATCAACTAATTGCTACAGCAGATTCATTACGTAGCTTGCTGCAGAAAAGTGGTACTGTGGGCTGCTTACAGACCGTCAATAATTCGGTGAAGCGCAACCAAAATTTACAATAATTCGCACAATTCTAAGGCACAATTCGTTCTGACATTTAAATTTTTGAATGGCTACAAGTATGGAAATAGATAAATCGTAATTAAATTAACTTCTAATATATAGATACATAATTTCTGTAAATCACAGTTGCTATGATATTTTTGGCTCTCCTGCCCATCACTGTCATGGCTAACGTCTGCAGGTTTGTAAAGACGTGCACAGTTGCAGTCATTTAGCGAAAATGGCGATGAACGCTTCTATGACCAAATTCGCGATAGTGGAATGAATACGCTAAAAGTAATTTCCTCCAACTGATCTACAAAATTACACGGCATCACCTTCCAATAAACAGACATTTCGGTTTAACATTCAAAGATTTATTAGGATTGGAAATCAGAAGAATCGATTAAACTTCTTTACTAAAATGTTATACTCTTTGCAGATGTCAGGGGCCGACATGACTGTCAGCATACTGCTGCTGTTGCTGCTGAATTCTGTCACTCAAGCTGAAGCTGTAGTGACGGACATCAGGCTGACCACACAGCAGCTGGAAACAGTCCTGTGTGTGTGTACTGTCGCACACAAACACTTCGCACCAGGAAGACCTCTCGTCGTCTCGCTGCCACGTACAACACCGGAAGTCGTCCGCAGTGATTTCAGTGTCTGTCTGACACAGAGTGACGAACTGCTGACTGTGAAATTCATACTGGGAAAGTTACATGAGGGAACAAGATGGCCGATTGAACTGTTCCGAACAAGCGGAGATGACACTGCAGACACATCGGTTTTACACTACAGTTACATTCTGTTTGTGTGGAACGAAGAGGCGAGCAGCTTAAACGAGACTCTTGAAAATCACTTGGAGAATCTGAAATACAGCACATCGTGGAACCCTCGAGGAAGATTTCTTGTGGTGACAACTGCCAGTAGCAATGAACCAGCACACTTACTGGCTGCTCACATATGTTCAATAATGTGGCAGGTGGACAGAATTGTCAACGTGGTGGTCTTGATCCCAAACCAATTTGCATATCGTCCACTGCATGCTGTGAGCACCTCAAAGACAACAGCAGCTGACAGGTTTAACTTGTACTGTTGGTACCTATATAAATTGGGAGGGTGTGGAGAGGTACAAGACGTCATTCTGCTGGATGAATGGGTCTTTGAAAATAATGGCAGATTTTCAGAAAATGCCCATCTGTACCCCACAAAAGTTCCTAAAATTTTAATGGGTTGTCCCGTCAAAGTAGGTACCTGGGGAATCAACCCCTTTGTGATTATGACAGAAAAATACACACAAAATGATGGCAATACTGTTTACAAATTAACGGGCTTATCGGTGGATATAATTAAATTGGTATGTGAGAAAATGAACCTGACAGCACTTTTCCTTGCGCCATCGTTAAATTCGGAATTCGATTCGGCTGTAAAACAGATTTCTGAATTAGAAAAGTGTATATCTGACGTTCTAACCGGTACAATTCCTCTTATGCCTGTACTTGTCACGTCATCATTTGACGCCACAATACCCTATGTGCACCTGAATGTGAAAATGCTTGTTCCTTGTCCTAAAGCTATTCCTGAAACGGAAAATTACTGAAAACTTTTTCCCTGTCTGTTTGGTTGACAACGGGCCTTGTGCTGCTGCTAACCACAACTGTGTTCTGGTGTGCCGGTAATGTTCCCTACCGGTCTGTGTGTAATGATGCACACACATATCAGTCATTGTCCCAATGTTTCCACACAGCTTGGGCTGTTTTTGTTGGAGTGTCTGTTCCACAGCGGCCCACAGCTTCTAGCATTAGAGTTTTCTTCTGTCTGTACGTCTGTTTTTGTTTCGCTATTAGCACTGTATTCCAAGCATTCTTTGTTTCTTATCTGGTGGAACCGAAGTATGGAAAGCAGTTACACACTTTAGACGAACTCCTGGATTCAGACGTAGTTTATGGCTACCATTCAGTTGTCAATCTCATTCAAGGTACTGTATCTTATCCTGAATTTGTGAAGTTCTTTGAACAAAAGAAATTTAAGGAAGACTGCAGCGAATTTCGGAAGTGTGTTGAACGAATGATAACACAAAGAGACGTTGCGTCTGTACTTCATCCAATGTTTGCTACTTATGTTGCTAAGCAATTGGGAACTGTGGATTTCGGTAAATTAATCTGCCCCCTTGATGAAGTCTTTTTTCAGCAAGCGCAATAGTTCTTTTTAAGAAGAGAAATCCACTTCTGGACAGATTCAGCTTCTTAATGAGACGCTATTTGTAAACCGACCGGTTTGCTGGAAAGGCTCTGGACAGACTTGCAGCATCGGACATCTTTGAGGGGCGGAAGCAGATTTAGAGATGCAAATGATGATATGGTTTTCGCGTTCTCTGTTTGTCATTTAATGCCGGCATTTGCTGTACTTCTTGTTGGAACTATCTTGAATTCACTGTTGTTTATTGCTGAGTTAATTCTGAACTGTCTGTGCAAAAGGAAATAAATTCGGAACTTAGGAAATTATTAGTAACATCGCTCACTTACAGTTGTAGATAAATGTTACTTTTTGCAGTCACACATCACGTGTTCTGGCCTCCAGTGTGTTTGTGTGTGTGTGTGTGTGTGTGTGTTTGTATGTGTGTGTTTACGTATTACGTAATATGAATATCTTTATATACATATATATATTTGTGTGTGTGTTTGTATGTATGTGTTTACGTATTACGTAATATGAATATCTTTATATACATATATATATATATATTTGTGTGTGTGTGTGTGTATTTTTATATATTTATATATGTATCTCTGTATGTGTATACTATGTATTTATGCATGTGTTTACATATGTATGAATGTGTGTGAATGTATGTGTTATTTTGTGAGTGTATCTATGTATGTATGTGTTTATTTACGTATATCTGTATGTATGTGTTTGCATATATATATATGTATAAATATATGTTTATATATATGTATGTAGCTATGCAATTAATCAGGTGTTTATTAAGTAATGAAGGATGTAGTTGTGACTGTATCTATGATTGTAGGTATGGATGCATGTATGTGTGTGTGTATGTATGTGTGTGTACGTATATATTTACGTATGTGTGTGTGTGCGTGTGTGTACGTATGTGTATGTTTATAAATATTTTTATGTGTAATTACGCACCAGTTCTGCAGTATTATTATAAGTGTGCTGGATTTTGTTTGCAAATATTTGTGTAGTTTTAATACTGAACTCCACCATGCTACTAACTGGGCTTCAACTGATTCATATTACAGCAGCTGCAGTGTTCTAACGTGCTGCAGTAATGTTAACTGAACAGACATTGCACTGACAGTTTGCACATAACTTCCTGCTCCAGTCTGTATTTCTAGACGTAATTACAAACAGAACGCTGTCAGCAGACAGCTGAACTGTTCATTGCGGGGAGACACGTCATCAACACCTGAGTTCTTTTAATTCTGTGTGATTTGTAAATGTGAGATTTGGGGCTGCTACGAGCCACGCTAAAAGCTTCTTCTTCAGTGCAGCTAGTGTTACTGTCAGCAGCACTGTACAAATGTGTTCTGTAGGTGTGTCGTGTTTAAATACAGCTCTGCTTGTAACACTTTGTTCAGAAAAATTTTCAATTAAATAGATATATTCATGAAAGTAGACTCTTTTTAAATCCAGAAGGAAAAACCTCCATTCCAGTATCACTAACATTAATACACTTCGGTGAACTTCGAGGCTGTTAGGATGATTACACTTTATGTGAATTTCTAGCGGGATATGACTGCGTGTAGATGGTTAAGTGTTACAATATCCTGGAGTCGTTTAATACATAACACTTTAAGAGAGAAGACGTAAAATTCTGAAGATTAAAGCAACCAACAAATCTCCCTATTCCAGATTACTTAATCTTCATCAACACCGCTCTGAATATACTGATCTACGACGTCATCGTATGAACGGACGTAGGAAATTAATTAACCATTTAAGGAGTATGTTTTTTCCGTGTGTCTGCTCGTATTAAGAAGCGCAGCACACTTATACGCTAATAAAATTAACACTGCGAAAGCAGAACTGAACACGAGTATGTACGCGTGCAGAACACTTACTCTATTGTGGGAACAATTGTGTGTGGCAGAAATATATGGGTTCATTAGGAGACATAAGAAACATTAACACATTTCTTCACATTCAGATAGATAATGTACATTAAAAAGAATTTAATCTCTGAATACGAGAGAGCTGCAGAAACTGATGTCTTCAGAAGAGGTGACACGGCACACACAAACTGATGTCTTCAGAACAGGTGACACGGCACACACAAACTGATGTCTTCAGAACAGGTGACACGGCACACACAAACTGATGTCTTCAGAACAGGTGACACGACACACACAAACTGATATCTTCAGAACAGGTGACACGGCACACACAAATTGATGTCTTCAGAACAGGTGACATGGCACACACAAACTCACACCACATGCAGATTGCAAACGCTTATATGCAGTGCTGCATTATGCGCTTTGAACAGCACCTAGATTGCATTCAATTATGACTAATCTGCGTGGACATTATAAAACGAAATGCAATGTGAAAGATATGTCAAGGTACAAAAATGACGCCGACCGGAGCTAGTTAAAATAATTCTTTTTGTGTTCTGGGTTCCAACCATACTCCGAAATACTTCGTACAAATTGATTTGAAACAAACATTTGAGTTTAAACTCAAAACTGAAATATTTAAATCCAAAAAGCTTATTAAAGTCGGGAATGCTTGCTGCATGTCAGCGAAAACGTGCCTTGTGACAGACATGTGGAAATTTAATGGTTAAAAAATTATACGATATAAACCAATCTCTGGTGAATTTATATGTCCTGAATTGTGTAATATATAATGTAATATAAAAAAACACATTTATTCTTCCCTCGTGTACTTAACACCGAAGAATGCCATGGCTCCCTAGTCTCCCTGTCCCTCACATTAACCTACCACACAATTTGCAGTATGGCACATAACTGACAGAACGTGCGACATCTTCAAGCCTCTCCGCCAGATAATACGTTTGGTTTTCCCATTTATTTTTTATATTATATAACATTCACACAAATTTTTAAAGTCGCATTATTCTTCTTCTGCTTAATACAGTTAATTAACATTTAACATATTGCAATGCCGGTAATTCGATAATAACAATATCCCTCATTGCAACGACAAAGATCAGTTGTTCTGTTTAGCGGAATAAGTTCAGCAGCTATCAGCAAGAGATGATTGTTGTGACGTGCTTTTGACGTTTATAAGGCTGTATTTTTTACTTTTACAATTTTCTGATCTTAGTGCTGATCGTCTGAGTTTAGCTCTATTTGCAGTTGCATATACACAAATTGTCTTATACACAATTAGGACCTTACAGTTTGATATCGTGCCGTCCAGACTCTGAACACCTACGACGACAGTACAATTGCCATGTTGCTATAAACTGGACCGACAGCGGTTTCGTACACTGGACCATATATTTCGTACGGTCCATTTTAGGGAAACGAGAAGCAACCCTTCGGTGTCATTGTCCGAAGTCAAGGGGTTAGTACATGTATCGTCGGAATTCTGTGAGTGAATATATAATTACATTTAAGTATTCTTTCAAAGATCCCAAATTTCTTCGCCAATTATAATACAGAACACAGCCAAATACGGCATTAAGGAAGAAAAATGGTGGCCAGAACATTGGTTGTGTATGGAAATGGGTATATGGCATTGATTGCGTAACATGAACTTAGAATTTCCAGAATACAATCAAAAACAGACGAGTCTAAGACACCAAAATTAATGCTGTATGACGAACAGCGGTTCGGAAGAACTGCTGACCTACCAAAAGAATAGAAAATATATTAGTAAATCCTGTTGTACGGTTGGAGGAAACACTCCTTGGGCTGAAGGGAAAGGTGCTCCGTGGTCAGCATTAAAACGCGCAGATGCGAAGTATTTTAGCCCTATTTTGGACACGAATAGAAAAGGTGGAACTAATGTACCCTCTGTGGATAAATGTAGTGGCTTCTACGAAAAAAGTACAGTTTTCGTTTTCCTGGGAAAATATATGGAAGGCACTCGGATAATGAATCCCGATAAAAGTAAAGACTCCACTGTAAAAAAACATCAGGAAACTTTGCATCGTAGGGTAAACCGGAAGCGTTGTACAACGCACTGTCAGTTGCTATTATAGACTGTGCTAACTGGACAGAGTGCGTGACATGTTCCATTGTAATGTCCGCGGGAGTGAGTCAATCAATATCATGCAATGTTGGAACCGAAGGAAAAATGTTGTAATTGAAAAATTAATTTGTTAATTTGTACGCTGTGAAGTACTGAACTATATTTGTTATTATTATTATTATTTATTAACAGTCAGACAGAACACAGTATATAAACTAATGTGTTGATAATACAAATTAAGCTACGTTACCATGTATTATTATGATGTGGTAGGGTGTACATTCAGCGATGTCAACTCAGGTGCCTTGCAAGTCTAAACGACAACAACTTTTTAGTCTCCTATTGTTTATAGATTGTAGTAGCGGCTCTAGGGAGAAATTGAAATAGGCTTGCATTTCGTTGTGATATTTATTGTTTCCTTCGTGGATGACGTCTCTTACGTAAGGGATGTTCAAGTTTTAATCAGAGTGTAATTTGCTACATACCAGGGTAAATTTGCTAGGCTCTGAGAATTATGGATTGGGATTTCTGCATGGCGAATATGTTGGATTGCTCTCGCAAACCCACAGTTCAATTCCGTAGCCCCATGTAATTTTGATTACCACTTTGTAGATGAGTATTTTTTTGTATAGAGAGATGAGAAGTTTTTCATAACACCCAAATGATCTCTTTTCATAATTCAATTTGTTTTCTTTTTTTGGCGTTCTGTTCTTTAAAATTTAGCCTACAATTGAAGTGTAATCCTAGGTATTTTACTGCTTGTGTTTGAGGTATGGAAGTTTGATTGATGTTGACTGCAGGGCAATGGGCGTTCCGGTGGTTAAACTTTATGTGCGATGACTTGGATTCGTTAAGTTTAGTTTTCCGTTTCTTTAGCAATTATTCGATTACCTGTAAGTGTTCTTGAAGATTAAGTGAAGCAATCATAGTGGTTTCATGAGTTGCAAATATTGTTGTGTCGTCCGCGAATGTGCCTAATGTAGTTTCTCTGGATGTTGGCATGTCAGATGTGTATAGTGCATACAGAAGGGGACCAAGAATGCTCCCTTGCGACACGCCGGAATGGATGTAGAAGCGGCCTGAAGTTTCTCCATTGATTTTTGTTTCGAATTAACTTTCATTTAGGTACGATTTCAGCAGGCTGAGTAAGATAGAGTGTAGAATTCTTTTGATTTTGAATAGTAGTCCTGTTTGCCACAATGTATCCGATGTTTGGTGTGTCTAAAAAAGCGACAGTACAATACAGCTGGTTTTCCTTAGCTTTGTTGATGATATTTGTTATGTGTTGGCTTTGTTGCACTGTGGAGTGGGCCTTTCGGAATCAAAATTGATAGTTTCTGTTTCAGTCTTGCGGGTTAAACACTTTACTGATTTTTGCGTATGAATATTTTCTAGTAATTTTGAAATTTTCGGCAGTAAGCTAATTGGTCGGTAGGATGGAAAGTCAATTGGATTGTTCCCAGGTTTGGGTATCATTATAATTTGTGAAATATTTAACGATTTAGGCCAGTATTCGAGTCGTAGAATGGTGTTGAATGTATACATTAGGCTTACAATCCCTTTTTTCGGTAGTTCTTTCAGCACTCTAGCAGTAATACGGTCGAGATCTGGTGCCTTGTTTGTTTAATATTTTTACTTCAACTTTAATTTCTTTTAAAGTGGCTGTTTAAGGCGTTCCTGCCATTAAATGTGTGTAGCAGTTCCTGTTACACATCCTGATCCTGATCATTATTATGTGGAGAGAAAACATTCGGAAGTTGTTCTGCCAACATTTCAACATTTTCTTTATCGCTTTTTGCCAATGGACCCGGAGTTGTTGAATATTTGCGAATTGGGAGTGATGTTGTTTTGAGGTTACCCTTATATTTATGTTTCCAAAAGGGTTATCTTTCGTTTTTAGATTAGAGACCTATTTTACAAATGCTACATTCAATATTTCTTGGAGTTTTGGTTTAGGTTTGTTGCTAGTTTGGTTATATTTTCTTCTGCTGTCTGGCGTGTGAGATCTTTGCCAGATTTTCCTCGCTCTTCTCTTTTGGGCTACTAGTTTCTTAAATTCATAGAGCATGTTATTTTTTCTATGGGGATCGCTGTTTGGGTTAGCTTTTTGGCAGCTGCATACTGTAGTAATTTGAGTAGGCTGTATGTTTCAAGTTCTATACTTTGGGTTCTTTAGTTTTATTGATAGATTTACTTTGTCTTGTATTTTTTGTCTGTATGTATCCCAGGTTGTTTTTGAGTTTTGCAAGATATTGTCTATTACTGATGTGACTAATGTTGCTGTTATTGGGGAATGGTCCGAGTTTAATTAGTAACTTGTCTGTATGGTTGTGTATGTTGTGGAGATTCCATTGGATACAAATAAATCTAGCAGATCCGGGATATTGTTTCCGTCAGTAGGCATGTACGTTGGTGTTCCAGTTGATAGAAATGAATAGCTTTTCTATTGTATTACCTTAATAATCCTCTTCCTTTTGTTGTTGTTAGACGTGATCCACATTGAGTGTGCTTGGTTTTGTGATTATTTCCGGCTATACATGTTAGATTCTACTGTTTGAAAGAATGTCTCAAAATGTTCCCGTTTTTCATTGTGTTGATGTGGACAGAAGACGGCTGTGACGTTTATCTCATATGGAAATACTTTCACTTTTATTGAAGTAGCCTGAATGGAATCTTCTTCGTGTTTTAACACTAAGTATTTTTCGATTATTTCTTTTTATTATTGCATTTCCTCAATTCCCTTTACCACCAGGATGACTGGTGTATTATAATTTGTATCTTGGTATGCTAAAGTAATTTTTGGTTTGGAAAATGTGTTTTACTGATTAGACTTGTGTATATGAATTATTGATTTCAGAATAACTTTGTTCCTTCTTTATTACTTTGCAAACCATTTGCATTCCATTGGGCTATACTCAGAAACTTATTTACTCCAATTGATCTTTTTGATTAACATTGTAAGCGTGTTTAGTGTAAAGAAATTTTGTTGAAGCCGTTGATTAAAAAATTCTTGAATTTTTCTGAAATCTTGGTTATAATGATGACTGTGTCTTCGACTTGATTTGTGTTACCTTTGTTTACGTCTGCGTCACTTCTTTGTTTTTGTTAGTTGGCAAAATGTTTTATGCTTTCTCTATATGTATTAGCATTTATTGGTGTTGTGCGTTGTGTTAATTCTAAATGTGTTGTTTCCTTTAATTACGTTATAATTATGTGCGCACAAATTTTAGTTCGATGTAATATTTCCTCCCTATAATGTACATTTTGTTGGTGTTTCTTTAATTTTTTCGCAGTTTTTACTGTTATGAAATCAATCACATTTAACGGATATGAACGGTTTGTTACAGTATGATTTTGTGTGGCCCTATTGCTGGCTTCTCACACATTGTATGATATTGTTCTTATTTACTCGAGGAAACACAAAGCGTGTGATTTTATTATGTAATGCTTTTATGTTGTGTATTTCAATATTATACTCTGCAGGTTCTAAGTGTAAAAAAGCATGTTTAAATGCTCCTTGGTAGTTCTGTGTTGTGCATTTATTATATTTCGCACATTGTGTTCTAGTTCAAATAGTTCCCGTTTTATATCTTTAGTATTTGTTGAATCGCGTGTTTATTTAATGACAATTCTGTAGACCCTCTTTTAGTCGGAATGTATGGTAGATTATGTTATTATCGTGTAAGTAACTTATCAGTTTTCTGTGTGTTTCTGGTGTCAGGCACTTAATTTTAATAACATTCTTTGCCTGACGTTTAGTGCAAAACTGTTCATCTTCGGCTATGTCTCTTATTCATTTTATTATTTCTCCGTATTTTATTACACCATGAATTAATATTGTAGGAAATTTTTTTATTTTCTTCGAACTTGAATATCCATCAATGATATCCTCATTTGTTTCGTTTGTTAACAACACAAAAATAATCTTTCTTTTTCATGTAAAATACCTGCTTTTTATGTCTAATTTTAATGACAGTAATTTTTCTCGACATTTTTAGATGAATTCTGAAATATATGAAGTTTAATGAAAATTCGTACAGTGGAAGCCAAGGTGTTATATTAAGGCGGTCTGAAATAGAGACAGACAGACAGACAGCGGGTATTAAGGAGATAATATTTTGTTTTAAAAATTTTGTGAAAGAGCGATGAATAAACCAACGGACACACATAATTACGACGCACAATTCCTACTCTCATTTTAATTTATTATACATGCTCTTGTGACACATTGAAAGAATTTTATTTTATTTCATTTTATTTTATTTTATTTTATATTCGCAGTCAGTAAAATGTAATGAATTCCTGTGTACATCCCTCAATTGTATAAACATGAAGGCTGGTTCACCTATCCTTCGCATGTAGCAACAGCGGATCGTTTGAAATTCAGAAAAATTTTGCTAGGTGAAATTTGGAATGCTGAATTACGTTAAGAAACCGTGCAGATGCTTTGTGTAGCGGCGACTGGAAAGGAATCTTTTCCGATACTCTGTTGGGAGCAGATGTGTAGGGAGTGGTTGGAAAATAAATGTACGAGATGTTGGTTCTTCTACTGACTTGCATAATGCAGGGTAAACGTGTTAACTTATCTTGAAAGAAATTGATGTGTGCAAATTGCACAGAAACGTATTTTTCCTATTTTTTTTACCAACTTGGAGCTCTAATTGCAAGTTGATCAGATCGCGGAAAAAGAAGACAGTAAGGCCGTGGCAACGGGCTGTTGTCAAACTCTCCTTTTGGTACGGAATTTTTAAACCACCTGTTAGATTATTATTTTCTATTTTAGCTTGCAAATAGTTTGGTTTGTTGTCCTTCGCCTTAATATATAGTTAACTATTTATATATTTATATAAATATGCTGTACTGAGGTAGAATATATTAAAATTTCTACATGGTTTTGTTCAATGGTGGCAATGATACACCATAAATGTAATGCTGTCGGTGGAACGGGTCCACCGCAATACATTAAATTTTTTTTGAACTGTGGGAGTAAAAATTGGTTTGACGAAATATGCCACTTTGCATACGAGCACACAGTACAAATTTCTATCTTATTAATTATTTAAAACCCCGTATGTATTATACAGATGTTTATACAAATAACACAGATATCAATATGTAATTATAATAATAATGAATAAACAGTATCAGTTACACAGAATTCAGTGTGTTCTAAGGTGTGTGTTTTATTTGTGTTCCACATGAACAAAAAAGGAAAATTTTGTTAGAACAGTGGCTAAGGGAGATATTTGGTGCGAAGGTACAGGGACTGGCAGGGAGATGAACAAAATTGTATATTAAGGAGCTGCATTATTTTTGCTGGTCACGGTGGGTGATAGACAGTGGGCAGGTGCGACAAGGGAAACAAACTGGAGAAATTAAAAATAAACACAAAATTTCACTTCGAAAACTTGAAAGGAAAAGGCACTTTGGGATAAATAGGCCTAGATGAAATTTTAAAGCAATGTGATGAACTGGAAAAAGATGATTACAATTCCAGTTGAATTCCGCTCAGTAAAATAAAAATTCTTTCTTCCCAATATAAGTTCTGCTAATGGAACAAACAAGACATTGACGATTACAAAATCTTTAAAGACCTGCAAAATTATACTGAATTGTATGAAGTCAATTAGATATTACTTCTGTCCTCCTGGTGTTGCGTGCACATGGCGTGCTGACACTTCATGTGTCCACTGTAGGGACGGTTCGAAGTAGTTGTTGTGTTAAGGATTGCAATTCGATAGAAGTTTAAATAATTCATATGTGACATGACAGACAAAACAGATCAAAAGTGCGATTTTGAAACGAAACCGAAACGTGGAAAGACTGGTCGGACACACTAGACAGAATGTGGCGTGAGAATTGAATGGCAAATGGTGGCTTGACAGAAATGTGAAATGGATATGAAATGTTAGTAGAGAAAGTTGAAAGGAAGCTGTTAGAAGATTCTGTAAAGCATTTTGAGGCCAAATATTGATGTAAGTATCTAACGTTTGTTGATATAATTTTTACATTCATCAAGGGTCCTAAACTATGTGGGGAGAAATTTCTTTCAGTTTTATCAAAACAAATTATTTCTGCAATATTCTAATTTGTTCCGAAAAAATGCTAAATATTAAAATTCTCTTCAGAAATCACTCCATGCTGACCGGTATATAATAATTAAATTTCGCGGCATATTACTGCCTACACCTTTAGAGTTCTGTCAGGCACAATCATCAAGTTCTAAGCAATTCACGCTACATGCTGAAAGACACTAACATACACCAACAGCGCTGTACCAATCTGAACTGGCGCCAGCCCCCTGTTCACGGAACATATCAGTTCCAGACGCTCGCACAGACTTCACTTACACCTCCTCATTTAACTTTAAACCAAAAACTTACAGAAACTTTATATTGAGCATCACCACCTCGGCAACCGAAACAGGTGAGTTGTTAATCTCTCACCCCGGCTGCATTTTACTCGGAGAAGAAAGTCAGTACTTGACACCCTGGAGGATTTGTGGGCCTCAGAACTAATTTCGACGTTTTGGAGGGGACAGAAAACACTCGCCTTCAACGAAATTGGAAGACAAGAACGTCAAGGACTCAGCATTTTCAGCAAATCGACTGCGCGATTTTCTTCATGAAAAATCAGGTTGAGGAGTTTGGAAAATTAATGACAACTGGTTTTGCGATCACTCGTGCAATTTTGTTTACATTTCTTTGCCAGTTTGGGCGTTATGTATTTTGTTTCATCACGCTGAAATATCAGTCAAGATTGAATGATGTACTGAATGTCAGTGAGAAATCAATAAAAGACCGATTGTCAGAAAGAAATCAATAATAGACAAAGAAAATGAGGTGTTAATAATAGATGCAATTTCGGGTTCAGGAATGAATATCTTGTGTAAAATTGTTACTGAAATTGCTATAACTCTTACTAGGTTTACTACTGCTATTACCACTAATAATAATAATAATAATAATAATAATGGGAGCGAATTATCAGCCGCACTACGTGCGTCTCTGATATTACGGCGTGGCGTGTCCTTAGGTTGTAAAAGAGGAGATTTCTTCCAAGTATAGAAGTTAGGTAGTAATATACTGAATAAAGAACAACAGACATCCGACAAAGGGTGTCTTCCAGTTTGGTGTTTGGGTGATTTGCTAATAATTCAACACCGTAAGCGATTATTGCGTTACGAAATATTTCACAAAATTCCCGAACGAAACTGATCTTTAGAAAGAAGTAAGGAAGGGGAATTTCGAAATGAGATTTGGAAAGTGGAAGATATAAATTTGGGATGGTTGTGGTCCATAGATATTACTAAAGTGGAACCTGAAGGAATAGGAAGGCGAAATCTCGATTTTGTTTAGAACAGGGACAGGTGGCGGACTTTTAAAATAATTTTATGAATTATCGGGTGCTGTACAATAGTGGAAAGTTCTTAACTAGCTGGAAAATTGTAAGCTTTTCAAGAAGAAATGCTCTCCATTGAGTACTTTAATTGGTTGTTTAGTGAACGAAGATTCGTTACGGAGCAGAAATTCGCACACAAACACAAACGTACGAACACAAACACACACAAGCTAAAGAAATGAAATTGAATCTGACAGCAGTAACTTGAGGCTTCGACAAATTTAGAGGTAATGATAGTAACTGGAGAGAACATATCCAGCGGCTGGAGGAAGACATACTGAAGGTCACCGTCAATTACACACTGCAGGATGACAAGTCGTAGAGAAAGGCAAGTTGAAAGATATGAGGCAGCAGGAATGGTTTGAAGGGAATTATGCGTGGAAAGCTATAATAATAATAATAATAATTTAATAACAATAATAAATTTTGGGATTGCTAAATTAAGGCAATTAGACTAAGTGGCTTTGTGACTCAAACAGACCAATCCGATGAACGTTTCCAATAAGCAGCGCAACTGCACAGTGCAATGAGAATCTAGTACATAAATCAGCAAATTGCGATACACAACAGAGATCAGTTACATGCTGCAACAATGTAATTACGTAGTTGCTGCAGAGACTGCTTTGAGACTGTCAATAATTGGACGAAATGCTAATAAAAACTACCTCCATTTCTAAACACCTAAAACACAATTAATGTTAGCATTTAAATTCGTGAATGGCTAGAAGAAGGACAATAATTAAACCGAAATAAAACTCACTTCTAATATACAGATATATCATTTCTTTAAATCAAATTTGCAGTGATAATTCTGGATCTCCTGCCACTCACCGTGGTGGCTAAGGTCTGCAGGATTTTTAAGCCGTGCACTCTTGCAGTCATTTACCGTCACTGACGATGAACGCTTCGACGTCCAATATGGGAATGAACACGTTAAAAGTAATTTCTTCCAATTGATCTACAAAAGTAAACGGCGTCGTATTCCAATAAACAGAAATTCGGTTTAGCATTCAAAGTGTAATTACGTTTGAAAGTCAGAAGAATCGATGACCCCTCTACATGAAATTGCTCTACTATTTGCAGATGGCAGGGGCCGACATATCTGTAAACATATTGCTGCTGTTGCTGCTGAATTCTGTCACTCAAGCTGCCGTAGCGCTGACAGAAAACACGCTGACCACACAACAGCTGCAAACAGCCCTTTGTGTGTGGACCGTCGCAAACAAACACTTCGCACCAGGAAGACCTCTCGTCGTCTCACTGCCACGCACTGCGCCGAACGTCACCCGCAGCGATATCAGTGACCCTCTGTCACAGAGTGACGAACTGCAGACTGTGAACTTCATACTGAGAAAGTTACATGAGGGAACAAGATGGCCGATTGAACTGTTCCAAACAAGTGGAGATGACACTGCAGACACATCAGTTTTACACCACAGTTACATTCTGTTTGTGTGGAACGAAGAGG
>Ga0136643_10007489_pt1 | contig 15790 bp, 17 predicted proteins | sample TergutLab28metaG_FD_96883 | JGI IMG/M metagenome (GOLD analysis project Ga0136643, IMG submission 96883) | Labiotermes labralis P1 segment gut microbial communities from Petit-Saut dam, French Guiana - Lab288 P1 (version 3) (version 3) | ecosystem: Host-associated > Arthropoda: Insects >... | reverse complement strand
CCAACAAAAAAATGTATATCAAATGAAAATATATTTAACCAAAACTAAGGTAAAACCACCACCCCCCCCCCCCCAAAAAAAAATATATAAACATCTGTTAAGACAGTATTTTACTATTAATTTCAAACACTTAATACACAAAGCATGTCAGATTCTATCTACATTTTCCAATCAGTGTCATTGTCTCCATCTGCACAGTCAGTGCCTTCATCTTCACACTCATTTCTAACATTCCCATCCTCTTCACTGCCATTCCACAACATATTATCATCAGTCTCATCCAATGTGTAGGATATACAGCACTTTTCAACGCCCTTCATAATCACGTCCAGTTAGATGTGCTGCCATGCCATTATGATCCACTCTAACTAAATATTACACTTATATTTCTTGATTTATAAACTTCCATGACCCCATGAAGATTCACAATTTTCTCCACAGATGGTGTCAGTGGTGTTAAGAATTCAAATGCACGTATTCAGATTTTTAGGTCATGCCCGTGTTCTAATAAATCTAAGTTCATGGCTCTCATTAAGGTTTTTAATTTGTGGATTGTTCCAGGTTTAATTTTTGTGTCTTTTACTCATTTTTTAATTTTTCAATAACCATTTTCCCATTACTATCCTTGGACTACATCTGTTCTCAGGTGCATACCTTAACTAGTTACTGTTTTTGTATTCACCAGTGACTGAGAATAGGTCTACCTAAGGGATCCACCAGGCTAGGTGCTTCTTTGCCTGAAAATAGAAACACAGCTGACTTCTGAAATGTTGTGCTTCTTTAGTAATTAGGTGATGGACAAAGTTCAAACAAAGAAGATTATGTCAATTAATTTTAGTCACGCTCTCTCTTCCCCCTTTCATCTAACCATGACAATTTGGTAATGCAGGCCTCGGTTTGGATCCACAAAGGTCTGGTTCAGAATGATCCGCTTTGCTGTGGGCCAGTTTGGCTCTTCATATGTGAATTTAAGATGACCTCACATTTTTAAACATCAAATAAGGAAAATTCCTCATCTTTCATTTGGTTAAATATGGTATATACTCCGACTAGAACTGCTGCTGGTGGTCAGGGTGAGAGATTAGCTTCATCAAATGGACCCAACAGGAGCAGATGCATAATTCTTGTGTTTACGTCTGGGCAGAAGAAGAACCAGTTCCCAAAACATTCCTTGCTTTTAGCAAAAATAAGAAGATATGGGCAGTTTCTGAGTTACGTAGTATGCAACTTAAATAAACTCAGACTCACATAAAAAACACATTCTAACCTATGGGAAAATTTGTTCAATTACTACTGTCTTTGTAATATGTGTTAATACTATATTCTTAATAACCTAATTATTAAATGTCTTTTATTTTGTGTGTTTTGTATAGAAACCTAATAGAAATAACATTTTAAACATATACATTGACACTATAAAAACATAAACGTAGCCAATGTGGTGTGATAAATGAGTGTGGGCAGGGTCAGTTCCAATTCACATAAATTTTGATTACATAAAAGTTTCAGGAACAGAACCCTTATGTAACTTTCAAACTGCCTGTATGAAAAATCAGACATATTTGTCACTTCAGTAACATGTCAAAAGCCTTTTGACTTATCTTACAAAGACCAGAAACATTATATATCTTGATGGATAAAGTAATATTTCATATTCAATTTGCCTGTTTATCTTTGATTCAAGGCTCACTGACCTTACTTCTGAAACAGACTGGTTAGATGCCAATACCATCATGCTTTCATCAGTAAAGTAAGCAGACATCACAGATTCAATAAACACAGCCCATTTTACAAGTGGATCATGTATACTGAATTATGTGAAGGGTTGACATGAAGGACACACGTACTAAGCTGTGTGAAGGGATGACAAAACTGACAGGAGACATACATAAGGAATTATGTAAGGGGACATCAGAAACATGTATGTTAAATTGGGTGACCATATGACACAAAAGACAAGAGACAAATACAGCAAAATTCTGTTAATCTGGCATGCAAAAGACTGAACCAGTGCCAGGCTGTTGGATGTTATGGATTATCAGATGGTGCCTATACTGACCTAAGATCTTAAAAAGTAATTTGTTATTCCTGCTATCACACTTAAAATCTTTCAATATGTCACTCAAAAAGGTCCTTCACACTTTCACTTGATACCATAAGCTTTCATAATTTGTCCTTCTTATTCTTTACATCATATATAGTGGACAATTCAATGTTGTATGAAGCCATAACCTCTCTTCAATTATCACCACTTTCAAGCCTCATAATTATTTCACATTTCTGTGGAACTGTTAGAGTTCCATGTGTTCTCTTGCCAGCAGTACCTTGTTTACTCATATTGGGATCTTTTGGTCATAACTTGTTTCTACATGGTGAAGTATGTTTGTATATTACAGAACATCATTACATATTACTTATCTAACAGAGATAAATTAATAAAAACAAGAATGAAAATAATACCCTCTTATGTAACACATAATCTTATACGAATAAAATAATAATAAAAAAAATCCTGCCACATTGAAAATTCTTTAAAGGAATATAAAACAAACTGTCTGAACAGACACATGTATCACAATTGATCGAAGTATGTTACAGCTTTCACAGACAAAACCCATTTCGAAAAAGAAATTGTTTCTAAAACCAAAACAAGGCACTGGACAGTATCCCCCTACATATGTCATTTTAAGAGCACAACTTGCTCAGCTAATGTTCCATTCATCCACAAACAATGTATTTAAAAATACCATTCAAAAAACTACTTACTATGTAGGTATGGCTGACGTATAATGTATTGACTTGTTCATACACTCATGTCGAGCCTGAAAAGGAAACAGCATATGACACTGACAACACTGTGTGAAATTAAATTTATATTTAAAAGAAATATTTAATTAAATATTTTCCCACAACACGGCATCCCACAAAAAGACAAACGAGTAGCAATTACAACATTTACAGCAGATTAATTACTAACTCCAGGGGCCAGTCAGCCATATTTGTTATTTATCCAATAACATTATCAACAACTTATACTACAGACAGAGAAAGGGAGTGCTTAGTGAATAATGAAATGGAAAGGATGTGAAGTGAGGAAGCCACGGCCTAATTTAAGCACTATTCTGGCATTTGCCTAGCCTGAGAACAATATGAAAAACCTAAGTCATCTCAGGCAGTGTGTACACTGACACATACATCAGGTTCCACAGGCACACAAAGCAGGAGTGCTACCCACTCCATTACAATGTTCTTCAGATACTAACTCAGCTGCTCACAAAATTTTCCACCTTACATGGACTAGTAAGGTTTATTGCTGTGTTCCAAAGAACATGCACATCAAAACATGAGTGAAGTGTACAATCACATGAATGCATATTCAGACAAATCAAACTCTACTTCTGCAGGCTAATACAGGGTTTGGACTCCCATGAAAATACATAATTTGCTTACAGATTTGCACATCAATTAACAATTAAAAGCAAAATTTGTCAGTAAAAAAAAATTGTTAAAGGAATTTAATATACCAAAAATTCTAAATGAGCTTAAAACAAATTGTTATAGTCCCATCAAACACTACCATGTTATTTATTCAGGAATGACTAAATGTTTTGATCTAAAAAGACAATCATCAGGTCACCATTACAAAAACTTTAAAATAAGGTATAATACAGTGCAAATTATGCTTGTTCTATAGAACCCATATGACTTACAAAGGTTACACAACATAAAAGTTATATAAAATTATATAAAAATCATTGGATTGGTAATGTCCTGGCCAGTGATTGTGTCCAAGTTATGTATAAAAACGTCGAATATACATAGAAAAACTGTTAAAATGGTTGAAATAAGATTTTTATGTGTGTAAAAACTATTGAGTCTCATGTTGTTGGCCATGTGATGTGAACCTCATTGAAAATATTATGGTGTAATATACCGTAAATATGTCCATACCAATGTCTTGATATATATTCCCTAAATATTAATTATGATCATCTAGCTGCCTTATCCGAAAATGTCATATTGTGTAATCACACATTCAAAGATAGGACATCTCATTATTTTTATAAGACATATTGGAGGATTGGCATGACATAGATAAATGCATGGCATATAACAACTTGCAACTTATTCTGAATAAGTGTGTACATGGGACATTCACTGAAGCAGCAGAGTCCTTCCGGAAAAGCTAAGATTTTCTTAACTATTATCTGTCTTCATCAAACCAACATTTCATGCACCACTTCTTAAACACCTAGTTACATTGTTTAACTAATACGCCAACAAGTTGGAGTATTTTTGACGAAGACAGATAATTATAAACATACTGCACAGTATGCAGAACATTAAGCTTCTCAGCTAGTCAATCAATTACTTTCATTTTATGAAACCCAGACATTTATTCAAGAGTCTACCAATGGTCCCCATCCCTAATCAGGTCAATTCAGTTCATACTCTTATATCCATAAACTTTAATATTATCCTCCATCTATGCCCAGGTCTTGAAAGTGGTATCTCTCCTTCAGGTTTTCCAAACAAAACATTATGTGCATTTCATTCCTCCCATGCACACAACAGGTCCTACCCATCTCATTTTCCATGACATCATTTCCCCAATAACATCTGATGAGCAGTACCAATCATTAAGTTCCTCATTATACAGTTTTCTTCAGCTTCAAATACTAACCTCCATATATATATATATATATATAAAGTACACAACTATACCCACAACAGTGCACTGGTTGAGTTGAGTTTTGGGAGGGGGGAGGAGGAGGACTGAGTCCCATGATACCTTAGATTTAATACATATTAGCATTAATACATATCATCACAAGAAAAAAGGCCATTTCCCACATATTTCCACAACAAAAAAAGAGGACGCATTCACGACAAGAGATTAAATAAAGCAAATATAAAGTCAATATGTTACTAAATAATATTAAAAGTGTCACTGAAAAAAAAAAAACACAATGTATATATACAATTAGAACAAAAATGATTCAATTTTGTATACAATGTACAAAGTATGTATAGTCTTTTGCCAGTTTTCTAGTCATCTTCTTTTTAAGTGACCATTCATACTTCTCTGTAGATCGGATCTTGTTTAGTACCACTCTGCAAGATGGCAAGAAAATATGTACAAAAAATTCCTTTGGAAATGCACTGTAAGAATAAAAGGCTTCTGAGTGACTCAGCAATCAAAATGTTCCTCTCCTTTGCCCATTATGTTGGCATCAATGATAAACTCACTGTGTTTGCACTGTGAGCAGTAATGACAAAGAATAATTGTGAAATCTTCAATAATTCTGAGTGGCATTCACCATTCTTTCAGTTTTCAAAATATCTGGTACACTTCTGGTGTATTCACAACTGGTGAACTCTTCACTATTGAAGTGACTTGCTGTGAATTTTTTTTGCAAATTTTTTCAGATGACAAGAGTTGGTCAAAACATTTTATGTCACCTGTAGGCACTCCCTATTTATCAGGAATGGGACAGAAGGTTCTACATCATTCCATTTAGGTGGCTCATTTTGTAAATGCCATCAATACAAAACAAGACCAGCTTATTGCGTTTGATCTCAACAAACTACAGAATTCCTTCAGCTACATGGCACACACAGCGTAGTTATGAAAATATCAGTAAATTTTATAAATAATGTTATCAATGTGAACTCCCAGTGTTTCTACTGCAATAATACACATTTATTCAAAATACAACCTATACCAGTTATGGACTCATGTACCAACATTTTTGCTTTGGCGAAAGTACTGGCTCCTTGTTCACTGCACTGGATTCCTCTAAACATTGCCTTGTATGAACACTATACACTTCTCAAGCAAATTTCAGTTTTCAAGCATTTTATTCACACAGAAAAGAAGTACTTCTACAGCCTTAGTAGGCTTACTAGTTACTTAGTTTACTTTTGACAGTAAACCACTGTTCTTCCCAAAAAAAAAAAACAATGAATTATTATTGGAAATATTAATCAGTGACCTATGATTGCTTCCATCTATAGCAACTTCACAGTAGGCAATGTTATTTTCCTCAAATGACTGAAATGCAGCTTCTGTCTTTATTCTTGTACAACATTCATCTTGTCTCTCTGGTAGCACAAAGGTCTTTTTTATGCTTTTCTAGCAAAAACTACAGATCTCTTCTGTCAATGAAAATGAATTTTGCTTTCATCCACAGAATAATTTTTAGGTTGAATTTGTTCCTTTAAAAAGATCTTTTTGTTTTCTAGAGTGCTGTACATTCTTTTCCACAGCACACAGAATTTACCATGCTGCAGTGAAGCTATTGGTTTCTTCTGCATGCCTAATTAGCATTAATTTAAAATTAGCACCATAACTGCAATTCACTGGTTTTGGTGTTTGAAATGCTGTTGTACTTTTCCTTTCAACATGATCATCCACAATTTTTAGTCAATAATTTAACTCAACTGACTTCCATAATTAATGTGATATGCAATGAGCTGTCAGAATGTCAATGATGAAATCTTACGTCCAAAATAATGTGTGTAATGTTTGTAGCAGATGTGTATTTTTCTTCAATGACTAAACTGCAGTGGATACAAAAACATCTGTCCTTCTGATAGATGGTGTTTAACTATGTGCACTATTATAAAGTGACTATTCATTTTCCAGATGCAGAGTTAGGAAGAAAATCATGCCTTATATTTGGGTAAAAACATTACAAGTAAAAGACTGGCAATACAGTCTTCTTGCAGCAGTACAGCTGCTCTCTTCCTTAACTTTCAAAATAAGATGGATGTGAATGCTTTGCCATTTAATGCCCTGGCCATTTGACACCTGGGGAAACAGTACCTAGAAAACATTGGAGAGGATACCATGAAAACCACAGCAACCACATCTCTGCACCTACCAGAAATCATACCCCATTGAGATACAGCATTACACTGTAATTACTTGACTGAAGATGACAATTATTTACCAAATCACTGGAAAATCTGGGTCACCACACAATCATGCAAAGTTACACATGTTTAGCACGGACAGTTTCCCGAAAACTGAATGTTGTGAAAGGGAGTCATCTTATATTTGGGTACACAGTAGAGTCAAGCATGATTCATTATTTGCTGCAACCCAAGCATGTCATGCTTACCAAGTAGTATTTTGGAATATTTTCACATTCCAAAATTGGCTTAGTCCTTGTAACTGGAAGATATTTTCTGTTGTAACTGTAGCAAGTGTAATCAGCAAGGGAATAGTCCCAGTCTATGGTCAGGTTTGTCTAGAAGACAGAGAACAAAATACAACATATTTTACCCAACCATATTTTCCCAAACATTAAACCATACAAAACTGCTCAAACTTTATCTTTACTGTTTGAATCAATGGTAACAGTCCAATTTATGAATCTATACTCACTTTTGATGTAAATTAATTACATAAGATTTCACCAGAACCCAAAAAATAATTCAGGCACTGAAAGCAAAGATACTGGAAGCTGTTCGCAACAATGTTAGAATGAAATGTGCCAACATCAAATATGTATGAAAAGTTTTACATAGAACATCCTGTAATAAAGTTTACCCAAATGAAGGTGCTTTACAGAAGGCTTATGGGATGGGATATATATAGTAGTTTGCTGGACAGGAACTAACATTTGGAATGAACTTACTGCCTGCTCCAAAATACTGATACATGGTGTAACATTCCAGAAGCCCATAAAATTAAAATATGCCCACACGGAATCTAGTTTCATGCAAATATCCACTAGACAAGTACTGTTACATTAACATACGTATTTGTGTACCTTAGCATCATCACAATCAGCAGTTACAACACCCATCTGAACTCCATGTTCAGGATCGTGAATATCTGCATGCTCACTAGATGGAGGATGTGGCATCCAACGACCTGTCCATGGAATCTCAGGAGATTCTGTTAGTGGCTGCTGAAACTGTCCATATGCCACTGCTGCCAAGATGGCAAAACTGACGCACACAAACATGGCAGTCCGATTCCCAATGTTAGCATACATATCAGCCTTTCCTTGTGGACAGTGAATTTAATCACTATTAAAAAAAAAATCTGCTCCACAATATGTTACAGGTAATATTAATCCTTTGGCTTTTGCAGTCTACTTTCAACGTACTGAATCGACTTTAGGGGTTCAGCCACGCACAGAAATGGTAATTTCCAGACGTTTCGAAAACTTCTGCAGTTCTATCTGGAGTTGGCAACGACGTTGGCGATAAAACAAGAAATCTCCTTCTACTACGCGATCTAATCCCAAAAGCCAAACCAAAGCACAAAATATATTTAGAGGCCTAATTACACAAACAGAATAGGGAGCTGCGAAACAGAAACTTTACTTTCGGTGCCAGCACAACGACAAACCATATAAATTTCGAGGGGGGGGGATACTTGCCGACTTCTAGCACGAGGCACAGTTAACGGTAATACGCACGTAAGATAACACAGCACATTCCTCATAATTAAAGCGTATACTCATTTCTTCACATTTAAAAGCACTATACTTTAACAATGACTGCGAATGAAGTTACCATACGTCCATTCGGCCACCACGATTACCATCCAATGTGACAAGCCCTACTGCAAGGCAAGTTTGAAGCGCCATCTATACCTGTTCATGAGTACTTCCAGCTCGATGCCCGGCGTCCGTAGCTCAACAGACAAAAAGTGTATATTTTTCACTCCGTGCATTGGGATACTTACTACAAATTAGACCAACGAAATGCACACACTATAATGTTTTAATTTACAAAACTACTACATGTTTCAGGCCTCACTGGCCCATCATCAGGGAGTGATATTAGGATGGTCTAGCAATTATTTCATACCTATACAACTGTACACCCCGATGATGGGTCAATGAGGCCCGAAAGATGTAGAAATTTTGTAAATTAAATCAATTCATTGTGTGCATTTTGTTGGTCTAATTTGTAACAGATGAAAAGTGTATTCATAGACTCATGTAACACGTCTAACAATTCCGTAAGGATGGAACGAATGACAGAACAAGTTAAATTTACTACACGGATACCACGTATCGGGGAAAGTGTTTAATGTCATGTCCTCCGTGCAAATAATTTTGTCCTACTTCGTGCTTCGTGGAATTTAGCATTGCTTTTGCAACCCTTGAATTTCGTTGTGTATCTTCTTTTGGAAAGCAAAAATGATAAATTAACTCCCTACTGAGACATATAAATATAAACATTTTAACCCTTTCAAGCAGTGCTTACCAGGGGATCGGTGGATTCATTTTTGTAAAGGCTACTTTGAAGTTTATTATTTTTTTCACTAAAGAAATAATGTTTTGTTAAAAATAATCGCGGAACTTCTTTAATCGGCGATACGTTTACTTTGTATGACAATTAAAATATGTAATTGATTAATTAATTAATGGGATCTTGCAACAATTAGAATAAGTGTTTTGAAATTCATTCCAATACAATGTGATCAAATACCTGAATCGAATGGGCTATAATCCGCTTCTGTTACATCTCCATCTGAACCAGAATCGTCCACAGGTTCATTCAGAGCTTCTACAATACGCACATCATCGAGAAAGCGGGACTTTTTTTTTCTTCTGAAAACTCTAAAATCAACACGAACAACACACTTAACAGCATGAAGAGCAGACCACAACGTGACAGCTGATTGCGGACTGTCCTTTTTTTCGAAATAGTGCAAACAAAAGTCCTCAGATGGCAGGACCAAATGGTGGGCTAATCAGTGAAAGCTTCCATGCAACCCAAACCCGAGTTCAAGTCGTCTACATTATAGTACGTACGCGAATATAGAGGCACCAACTGCACCCGGGCGAGATGAACTGTGCTCGGGCGTGGGACGGCCAGCAAGTTGGAAGAAATCGATCAACGCTCGGTCTTGGGCTTCAAAGTGTTAACTGAGGAGAATCTTGTACAATGGACAGTGGTCATTGAACCAGAAGATTTTGACACCCATGTGGACAAAGTTCAGCTGATACCAGGGTGCTGCGAAGAAAGATCTTCAGTTTGCAAATGACTCAGTGGTTCTTTTGAGGCTGACCACTTCACAGAGGGATACCTGTAATTTAAGCACAAGTTGTAGGCTGTCATAACACCATACAAGGAGGTGTATAAGGATATGCAGACATGCCGAAGAGGTAAAGGCTTTGAAGATCACCTCTTTCTTTATGAGGTCTTCACTTATCCTTTTGATGTGCACTGTGCGCCATTCAGTCATTCTGACAACTTTTATCCAGATCACAGATATCATTCCAGTAAACACCAACACAGATGTTTTTGTCTTTATTAAGCATTACGTTGTACATTACCACATTTTGTGTCTTTGAGTTCCCATAACCCCATTTTTTTATGAGGTCTTAACATCAAGCAGGATAGTTTTACTGTTTGTTGAATTTTTCAAGAATGTAACCCCTGTAAGTGTCAAGGGTTTGCTGTAATATATGTGTACCAGTTGTCAGTTTGATGTAAATAGAACTTGTATGGGTTTGAAGTTATTTTTTTACTCTATCCTGGGTCTGAAGTTGCCTGGGTAACTAAAATTGTATGGTGATACCTAATATTTGTTGGTCTTGAGTATGCAACTTGCTTCCAATCACCCCTCTGGCACCTAAAATGCTGAGATTGTGCCAGTATTTTGGTAAAATTCTGGACCCCTGTTGTACTGATTCAATATTTGGACCTAAGAATGATAAAGTGGGCATTGTAGGATACTGCATAGTGAGAACTACATTGTTTGTACATGTGACATAAAATTGCTATCGTATGGTAGTAAAGTCTTGGAGGCTATAATGAACTGAGTATGCGGCTAGGATTTTGGCCACATGGAATGCATACAAAAATATGGCAGACATATATGTCAGAAAATGTTCACTCAAGAGTGGCCAAGAAGGAGATGTGAGGTTACATTAAAGTGGTTCTTAGGTAAATAGTTTATGAAGCTGAATATGGATGAAACTGAAACAAGACAAAATGGCATGACTATAAATTACTGAACAGTAGAATTTGGATTAATTTAGGCCTCTGATACTTCTGGAATATGGCTTTGTCATTTGTTATTAACTTTGCTAAGTGGTTATATGTCATTTGGTAAGAGATGAGGATTAGTAGGGATGTGGCAAGTAGCAGCTTGATGACATGGATTATACATGAGGTAGTACTAGTATAATAGTTTCTGCATGCAAATGTTAGACATACGTTTAGCATAAGGGATGTAGGTATGGAATTGTTATTTAATGATAGGTAATGTCTGTGTGTGTGATTTTGTCCAGAATGCAAAACAAAATTACAACATAAGGGTAGGTAATAAATTCTTTGAAAATGTGGCAGAGTTAATATATTTGGGAATGACACTAAGAAACAAAATTGCAGACATGAAGAAACTGAGAGCAGATTAAACTTAAGGAATGCCTGCTACAATATGATCCAAACTCTTCTGTTGTACTATTTTCTATCAAAAAAATCTCAGTATTAAAATATACACAACTATAGTGTCTCCTGATATATGATAGTGGAACTGGGGTAGCATAGTTGGAATAGTGACTGAGCTATAAGTTTTGGACCATCTAGCATTCAAATTCTGGCAGGGTTAAGAGGTTTTTCTCTTCTCTAAAATTTCATGACAGCTTTCAGTCCCACCCTGCCTCATATTCAGTGGGTACCAAGGTGCTTTTACAGGGGTAAAGTGGCCAGGGCATGATGTTGACTAAATGACTAGTGTTGTGGTTAAGAATTAGTGGAGTTGTACCTCTCTTCCACCCATATGCCTTCATGTTGTGGACAGGGACAAATTTTCTTTTACCTTTGTTGTCTGTGGGTGTGAAAGGTTTATCATTTTAAAGGAGAAGGCATGAATCGAGAGGATAGTATTAAAATAGATCTTAAAGAAGGGATGAGAGGGCATGGACTGGATTTATCTGGCTCAGAACAGGGACCAATGGCAGCCCCTTGTAAACATGGTAATGACTTTCTGATTACTTAAAATGCAGGGAGTTTCGTAGAACAGTTGAGGGACTACTTCTCATGAAGAACTGTGTTTCATGGAGTTAGTGAGTTAATATCTATGTAACATGATCTTAATTTACTGTTCAATTTTTAGCAGTTGATGAGAGTCTGTGGAGCTCATACAGTGTGGAGTTGATTCTTAAAGTAACATTTTTGCACATTACTTTAGAAGAGTATGTGTATTAGCAGTATAACAAATGGGAAATGTTGGACATTGCTCAGATGAAGAACAGTGACCTATAATACATAAACAAGTTCCAGTGGCAAGAAAGCCTGAAATATCAAATGGAGTTGTGTTACCCATCAGTATACACAAAAATCCTGCAGTAACTTGTTCTCAAAAATCATTTTCCACATATGCAGGTTCAGTGGAGAATGACGAAGAAGACTGGATGATAATAGAGAATGGCACAGAAAATCAGGACACACCTGTGGGTGCAGCATCAAGAGCGAACATATCGATATTTCAGAGTAAAAAACAGACTTTGACGACAGAAAGTGAAAGTGTTGAGAGGAGGAAGTGTTCTGATGATGACATAACTGTTATTAGGCATGTAATCACACCTCCAAGAATATCACTAAGTGCTGCAAACAGAATAAATTGTGAAGTAAGGAGGTTGTATAGGAAACCATAAATAAAAAAAAAACACGCAGTACGTAGTTAATGTTCATGCACACAGAGTAAGATTGACAGTTCTTCTACTAGACTGTCTAGTCTATCCTCTTGCAAGAGCATAACACCTAATGCAGGTATGGCCTTTCAAATCCAAAATGAGGGCCCATAAAGACATAATGGTACTGGCATATCAAGTAATATTTATCAGAATGCATTACTATCTAGTAATACCACAGTACTTTCTTTAAAGGATGTAAAAGTTTCTACCAGAAGTGAAATTTCAAAAGCAGGAAATAAACGAGCAGTTGTGTTGAATACAGTAAGAGCATCAGCTAGTGGAGAGGTGTTAGTTGAAGACCTAGGCATTGTATTGAAGAACACATCTCAAGATATACAGCCAGTCTCAGTTAAGAACAACATTGCCAATTCTACCACTGTGTGTGAAAGTGACATGTTGCCAGCAGCAAGTCCATATAGAAGAAGTAAGTCCACATTGTCCTCAGAAGATTGTGAAATTTCAGAAGATAAAATAATGTCCACAGAAACTAAGAAAACAGATGCGTCTGTAACCAACAGAAATTAAATGCCTGTAACTACCCTCTCAGATCTGGTGGCTATATTACCCTTTGGTGCCTTGAAAGTTCTGGTACACAGAGATACATGTAAAAATTTTACGTTGTCAAAAACATCCTTATATGTGAGTGGGCAACATGCATTTTCTTCACGTCATAAAACTTCCCTGTCCAGGCCAGTGCTGGTGCATAGGAAAAATTCAAATAAAGATATAATTCCAGACCTATCAAATTCAGACATGTAAAAGCAGTCTGCTTTGTCCTCAGAACATTATGTAGCATAACCATCTGACATGTGCACTTCAATTGTTCCTTGTGATATTACTTCAGAAAGTGGAAAGACACCAGACAAAAGAGCACCACCTCCACTAGGTAAAAAGATGGGGTCAATTGTAAATAAACTGCATTATTGTATGGTGGTGTCATACTCTCATACTGAGAGCAAAGAGAATGAGTTGTGCCACCTCTCCTCAGACAAAGTACAGGGCATAGGTGTTACTTCCACAAATACCAATACATTAATTCAGAATAAAAAGTAGTGTCTGAAACTGGACATAACTAGGCTGTTAGTATTTCTGTTGCTAATAAAGACAACACATCCACTACCACTACCTCTAAGGAGATTTCTCCTGGTTCACCATTATGCTCAAATGTTGGGAGCAAATACAAAGAAACGGGCACATCACCATAAGTCAGGAACAAAAAATCAGATTGTGCTGCCAGAAACCGTTCTTTTTCTGATCTACTTGACTTGCAAGTCCCTGTGTTTTTGTCTGGTAGTTTGGCTCCTTATTTAGGAAATACACCTACTGCACAGAAACATAACTCTGAATTTGTGTGTAGTACAGCAGAAAAACAATGTATAAAATCTGCTGTAACCATCAGGAAACTGGAGATGGCGCAGTGTCAGTCATGCACTACTTCTAATATTTCCATTGCTTGTAAAGAAAACACATGCATTGAATATGAGCACATTGCTTGTGGTGCACCATTGTGCTCAAGTTTTGGAAATGGAGGTATCCCATCCTTGAATATGGGGCGGTGTGCTTGGATCCATACAGGGAATGTCAGATAGGTGCTTTAGACTGTGTACAAAATAAAGCTGCTAAATTTGTGCATCATTCAGGAGGCTCAGACTGGGAATCTTTGGTGCAGTGTAGGAGGATAGCACGCATGTGTGCGGTCTACAGAGTGTATACCGGTGAGAGGGCATGGAAAGCAATAGGGGATAGGTTACAGGCGCCAAGCTATTTAAGGAGGGTCGATCATTATTGGAAAATCAGAACCAGAAAACAAAGAACAGGCATCAGAAAATACTCCTTGTTGAATAGGTCCATTACTGACTGGAACAAGCTACCCAAAGGGTTGATAGGGACTTCCCACGGTAAAATGCATATTTTCAAAATGAGGGTTAGGATAGTGAAAACCAGTGAGGGGAAGTGAAGGCAGTAAAAAGTGAAGTGAAGTGAAGTGAGTTGTAGATATGTATAGCAAAGTAAAGTACAGTGAAGTATTGATAGGATAAGTGAAAAAAATAAAAAGTGAGGTGAAATGGTGAGAGGTTCTTTAGGGCAGTGAAGGGGTTCATTATTTTGGAAATAAGTTTGGAGATGAGAACTGTACTGTGTTTAGTGACGTGAGGTGAAATAGAATGATAGGAAATGTAATTGGGTTAAGCCAAATGAGATGGTAGTGAAGTGTAAATGAGAGAAATTGAAGTGTAGATAAGTGTAGCGAGGTGTAGTTGGATAAGTGTGGTGAAGTGTAGCAAAGTGTTGCAGTATAGTGATGATCTTAGTAATAAGGTGTCCAACATTATTAGAAGACATGTAGACAATATGAAGTTGCTGTTTATATGAATTTAGTATTATCACATTCTTTCATATTCCTCAGGTTCTGTTTTTTATCAATGGATATATGGTTATATTCCTGTTTAATACTGTAATTTATGTATTTTTATTGATATGTCTTTGTATTCTTATTGTATGGTTATGTATCTTCAACGTGCCAGCTGGCACTCTTCGGGTGCCCTGACTGAGGTTTTTCCGTGCTTTTTCCTCAGTTGCAAGGCAAATGCCAAGGTAAAACCCACAAAGAATGGGCACGACCCACACTCTTCCAAAATTTTTGTGTTGTTCTATGTATTGTTTATTTTGTGTCCTGTGTTGTGTGTGTGTAAATGTGTACTGTACTGCTGCCACTGGGTTGCTACCCAATTGCAGTTAACAAAAAAAAAAAAAATATATATATATATATATATATATATATATATATCTTTAAGTGTATGAATTATGTTTGACTGTCTGTTGTATTCTGATGCTATCTTATCAGTTACTTGAATGTTCTGTTTATAATTTATTTCTGTCGTATTTAAATACATCCAGGACTTTAAGTAAACAATCAGTGTATTTAGCAATGAAAGTTCAGAATTTGCTAAAATTTGTAGTAAGAGGTACACAGAACCAAACTGCCATTGCATTTTTAATTTCTTATAGCCTGTAGGGAACATGAAGTAAGTTGTAAAGTCAGCACTGGTTTCATACTTGGTTTGAGAAATGTAAAAGTGTTTCACTGTAGCATCTTATCCTTGATGAAACAT
>Ga0136643_10007487_pt1 | contig 15792 bp, 16 predicted proteins | sample TergutLab28metaG_FD_96883 | JGI IMG/M metagenome (GOLD analysis project Ga0136643, IMG submission 96883) | Labiotermes labralis P1 segment gut microbial communities from Petit-Saut dam, French Guiana - Lab288 P1 (version 3) (version 3) | ecosystem: Host-associated > Arthropoda: Insects >... | reverse complement strand
TGGCTTGTCATGAATAATTACGTCAGTTACAATTAAAAAAAAAAAAAAAAATTACCCTAAACATACAAGACAAAAAAAAACTTATATTAAACTCTACAACCTCAAAGCACAAAACTAAATTATGGTAATGCAATGCTGTGAATTGTCGTGGCTTCTTCCTTCAGAAGCGTGGTCATCCCCCACTCAACTTGACAAGCTGCCAATCAGCTGTTAATGCCAACTGACTGCACACTCACATGAGTTGATGCACAGCAGTGGTAACAAACAAAAACACATTCACTCACTCATCCTGTTGTGTGGAAGATCAATTTAATCAACAGAATGGCCATCTAACATACCTGTGATTATTAATCCATACTGACTGTCAAACACACACTTCCTCTTTTCCACATCGAAAACTCCAGTCAATGATAACACAATGATAACAACAAACATACCTGTTCCCAGGTATATAAAACCTACATAAACATCCATACCACATACCCCAGTAACTCATTCTTTACAGGTAATATGATCATACACATGAACAACTGCCCTCACACAATGAACAGAACAAGACAGTCATTCCACTGAACAAATACCCCAACCGTATGTCCACCCACCTGGCAGCAAACAGTAAGTAATGCAACAACACACGATTACAACTCACACCTCATACCAGGTTATCTACAGCTCAAACAATTCAATCTTAACATACATACATACTTCCAGGACCGAAGGAAGCACCACTCCTTCTCAAGATGATTCCATGGACATAAACTGAATGTGTGCCACCCTAAAAAAAACTTTTGTGTTTTCTTACTGGCTAATAATTTTTCCAACTCATTGCAATTTATATGACACATAAGAAATCAGTTCATGCACAGATTGAGATCTCAATCCCCATATGCACAGACAGGTCAATAACATTTACAGCCTTGTAAAAAAAGCATAGCCTGAAGACCACTGCACAGCAGTTGGAACATGTAGCTGACTGCTGATCAACCACAATATAGACTAATAAACCACAGTTGTATTAGACATCCATTCTGTTAACACTCCTGCACAAAGTACAAGCAGAAGGAAAAGTTGGCTAGACCACCACAGCAGGAAATGGTAGTACAGTAGTGTATGCATGACACAATATTACACTGAATTCTAACCAAATGATACATCAGCACAAGCAACCCTACCTCACCTATTCATGACCAGAAACATCAACAAAAATTATTTATGTATTTACAATGGATCTTCACACTATAGTCATAAATTCAAAGCTCCAATAGTCCAAAATTAATCCTTCCATTTGAAATTTTGCTCCAGTTAATGCTCAAATCCAATGTCCTCAAGAAAAAACAGAAGAGAATACATACACACACACACACACATAATATTGCACATGCACTGTCACAAATTGACTGTTGATCACTGACATAAATACAGGAAAACATCAATTTTATATTTTTGTGGGAACCACTTAAAAATGTTGTCCAATGCTGGAAAGCGTAAAAGCCAGAAAACTTTGTTCTTGCGGGTGTTTGTCCAGGATCAAACAAGAAGTTGCTTTGCTTTATGATCTCCCATCTTCTGGGATGTGATGATGTGCAGCACAGCACTAACATTTTGAAAGCACTTACTGACAACACTGTTAATGCAAAAGTGTCTACTGTCAAACAGACATGACTTACTATACTTGACAGGTATGCCTGTACAGGTACAGTGTCAGCTGCCTTACCAGCAGGGAGTTAGTTCTGTGGGATACATATTTATGATATGAAAGATAGCAATCAAGTCGTATGTCAGTGACTTAATGCCCAATAAATTGTACCAACATGGTCTGCCATCTGTTGGATACTTGCACACATTTCTTCCCCATATCCAAGATGCTTCAAAATGAAGGTCACACAATACAAGAAGAAACACTCCTCAAGGGTTGAAGTATTATACCAGCAACTGAAATGAAAGACTGGGCAAAACCACAAAAAATATTCAAGTCTGGACAGACAGAATTCATGATGGAAAACATACACAATATCCAAATATCCAATAACAATGAATTACGAATGAGAGTAAAATAATCATGGTTCATGTTCAGTTATATCATAGTAATTATAAAGTTAATGGCTGCTTATTTTTACCAAAACAAATGACATGGCAAGAAACAAAATCATAGTAAACTACACTTGATATTTAATACATAGTTACACTGTACATTACACGTTACTCACCTTCCATCATCTGCCAAGGCTATGGAATGGTACTGTCCAGCTGAAACAGCAATTATTCTCTCCCTTGACAGATGTTCCACCAACCGAGGATAAGGTGACTGGCCTGTCTTTCCAATACCAAGCTGTCCATATTGAGATGAACCCCATGCATACACCTGAAACACAGAAAAATACACAGTGTTCCAACTATTATGTTAAACTGAAGATTACTGAATTCGGTGACATGATGACCCATAGCCTGGCAGATAAGTGCCTCCTACTTCAATCTTCCGGTTCATCCAAAACTTCAGCAACTACCTACCTGACAACATAAATTGCCACACACTATATTATGTTCTTATAATAAAACCAACTAGATGCACTAATTTCTCAAATTTATTTTTGGAATAAAACTCTACATGTTTTGGACAGTTCCTCTGTTCATTATCAGGAGTTTTTCACTGTACACACAGCAATGGCATATGGCATACAGGTTTGCCGACAGGATCAGGACAGAACTCCGTCCTGATCCCGCTTGAAAGCTATCAGTAAACCTGTATGACATATACCATTGCTGAGTGTACAGTGAAAAACTCCTGATGATGGACAGAGGAACTATCTGAAACATGTGGAGTTTTACTCCAAAAACAAATTTCAGAAATTAGTGCATATAGTTGGTTTTATGATAAGAATTTATCATGATGCACAGACACCTGAATGACTATATTATGTGTCAGCAGGAAGCTCCGAGCAGGGTTGCACAAATCCCAGGCACCAGGTTGCAAAAGTGATCAAACTTTGTACCATGGAAGTTACTATTTGTGCATCTTCACAGTGAAACTTGCTTCATGTCACTCTTCTGGTGCCTAGAATCTTGAGGTGGCTCCTAGATTTTTGGAAAATTTGCATACCCCTGGCCCCGACATCCGTAAAAATAGATTTCGATCACGTGCCCTACTAATAGGGATGAGATACAGCAAAAGCCTCTATGTGCATCCACTGCTGTGTGCAGTGGCAGGAAAGTGGCATAAGAGCATGTCAGCTTCTAGAGCTATTTGTAACTGGGAGAAGATCAAACTAAAAAAAAACCAGAAAATGATACATGAGAAGCAAAGTACATTTAACCTAATATTGAAAGGTGTTAGTGCAACCATTGCTGCAGTGGAAAAGCAATAACTATTACATATTTTGAGTGTGTATTTGTAGTGGTGTTAGAGATACAGCATGCAATGCACATGCACCATAATGTCATCAGTGGCCTGCCTGGCTCTACAATATTTTTCCACATTACCTCATAAACACCACAATAAAAAAAAAACACAAATAAAATGTGTGTTTTGATTTTCTCCACAACTTCTGTCCAAAACATTTCTCTTTCTAAGAAGAACTACGCGAGATATGACAAAAAAAAACGTATAGCAACCTTCATGTAAACTACCTGTTATTCTTGTCCACTTTTAACGCAACATGACTTTCTTGACAGATTTTTTAAAAATACTCAAATATCAAATTTCATTAAAATCCACCCAGTGGGAGCTGAGTTTTTCCATGTTGACAGATGGACAGACAGACATGAGGAAGCTAACAGTTGCTTTTCGCACTTTTGCGACTGCGCCTATAAATGAGGATGTATGTGTCAGGTTGTGCAAGAGCCTGGCAGTTAATGCTGGGGTAAAACTGTGAAGTTTTGCACACAGTAATGGAGACATAAAATGTAGTAAGAAATGAGAGGTTGTTATCAGGGACCTGACATCAAACTGATTCAAAGTTAACTTCATAGGAAAACATACCAAGGACAGGCACAAAATCCTGGTTGAAGACTCCAAAAGAATCTTAAGTGTTCATAAACACCAGAATGTTGGACACACTACAGTAATCATCTCCACAGATATTGTGAAATATGCCATGACTAGGAACAACAGTAAGGGGTTTCCCACAGTACGTTCATACAGGTGGCCAACTCCCCAACATAAGACATGTTCATGAATTAGTTAGGTTCCCTTTGTAGACTGCATTTAGAACCACCTCATAATGTAACATGTATGAAGAGGTAGCTTGTGTGTGCTGCACGTACGGAGCAAACAGTGGGCACAAATTTTGCTTGTAAACTTGACTTCTATTAAGTGGTCAGTTGCAAGTAAAAGAGAATGAGAAAATCTTTAATTTCTCAATTCAGATAATGCTTACAATATAGCAATGAATGTTATTTCTATGGCACTACAGTTCAAATTGGGCCTAGGCCACCTCATTTTGAGGTTTCTAGATCACACACATACTGACACATATGCCAAGCAGGACTCCTTTGAATGAGTGATCAGCTTATCACAGAGGCTGCTTTCTAAACAACACACAACAAACACAAGAGATGAACATCCATGTCCTCAGTGGGATTCAAGCCCACGAACCCAGAAATGAAGCAGCTACAGGCAACAAAGAATTATTCTTCATTATTTCTATATCACTGTGGCAACTATTTCAAAGAAGTATAAATCCTGCTCTACCCTAATTAATTTTTCTTAAACTTCATTGCCAGATTCTGATACATGTAAAGAGAAGTTACAAGATGACTTTGAAGATTGCACATGCATCATTTCTGGATATTCTGAGTACCAAGCAGAACATATATTTTTATAATTTTATAACTTCCTGTTATATCACGATTACACTGTAGTTCCAGTTATTGTTTATAACAAATAAAACATATTCAGTGATTAACTCAGCAACTAATAACTCAACACTTACCCCATTGTTTGTAAGAGAAAGGGTATGATGGCGACCACATGAGACACTGATTACCTCAACTTTCAAGCCTGGTAATATGCTGACCTGCTGAGGACAACTGTATCTAGACATGGTTGGTCCAGCACCTGGTTACAGAGAAGGGAATGTACTAAATGTTTTTCAGTCTCCACACACAATATCTTCACCCTGATTATGCAGCAATGGAAAACATTTAGTACATTTAGTAAATACCAAAGATTTTACATACCACCAGGTTTAACACACCAAAATTCTACATAGTGCTCATTGTGTTTATGTGATGTGCATGGATCCCAGAACAGTGTCTTCTTTTTTTTTTTTATATAACATCAACAGACTGGTTGTGTATAACTGAAGTTCAGAGTGTTTACCGCGCAGTACACACCAAGTCCTTATATAAAATAGACAATTTCATCTTTAAAGAGTTAAATTAGTAAAAATAATTTGTAATGACATGATGAGACAAAAGAAAAGGTGACAGAAATGAGAACTGCAAAACCATTAGGTGGACATATATGATAATGACACAACAAAACCTAAAATAAAACATGGGGGAGACTTATGGTAAAAAATACAGGTCAAATGCTTGCTAGAGGAAGAAATGGATGACCAATGGTAGCATATAAATATATAATTTCCGGTACAAATAATGTTCATAAAATTAAAAATATACTCAGGAAACAGAGGAGAACTGTTAAAACTACTTAAAAAATGTTAACATTTAGGTCAACCACATTTCACTAGATGAAAATTTTTCTGTATATTTTATATCCTTTGAAAGAACTGCTATGCAAACACTACTAGAAATTCATTTTATATATTTAGCCAACAAGGAGGTTTATTGAATTTTTAAGACATGCTGCATGGTCTCTGTTTTATTTTCCAAAAAATGCCACTTATTTTTATAATTTTACCTTTTTCTGTTTAAATAATATTAACATTTTTCAAACACCATCCACTACAACTTAAATGCCCACCCCAGCAGGACAAAGGTTCAACTAGCCTGTAATTATTACCTAAGAGTTATAATTTTATATCTACAGTTGGTGTTTCTACCTACTCTAAACCAAGGAAACAAAAGCATGCTAAACAGAACTCTACCAGACTAAAACGTTTTAATTTTGTCAAGATGGTTAACTAGCAGTGAAAACCAAGAATCCACTTACCAAGGCAACCCTGCACAGCATTACCCCAGGTGTAGATAGCTCCATTACGAATCAGCGCCACATGAGAAAACCCTGCACTCAGACTGGTGACATGTAGAGGCAAAGATGGATATAGGTCCTCAGAATTCTGCAAAGCAAGTAGTAAACATAATTTTAAAACTGCAACCAACAGCACTGGAAATATAATAATAAGAGAAAACATCTTCTGGAAATAACTTACAACTGATTACTTTCTTGTACACACTTCATGGTTCCATATAGGTTGCAAAAACAATAATTACTATTAATTAATCAATTAACTAACTAATTACATAATTCAGTGATTCATTCCATGACACCACTTATGACTACATTACATTTGTCAGATGCATCCTCAAAGTTCCTCAACATCACCATGTTTCTCAATGAGCCACTCAGAGGCAGAATGGTGTACAAATTTCATTAAAAATTATATAATGGTTTATACAGTATCATAACACCAAGATCTATGAACAGGTAAAATGGCTAAAGTCACAGTAATCGGTATTAAGCACAGAAAATATCAAGGAAGGTCAATGATAATACTATGACATGAACTGGCAAAGTGCAAGTTCTGCAAATGAAGAAACCATGACCTGCACTTGCCTTTCAGGGCCTCAATTGTTAACACAGCAAAATGTCAGAAAAGTCTAACAAGTTCAACAAACACAATACAGAGGACCTGAGATGTTGTAACAAATTATCCTTAAATATTTTGACACACTGAAGGCAAAGGAAATAAACAACTGCAGTATTCAGAACATTAATGAGGTTCAAATATTTTTGTTGCTATTATGCTAATGGCAAGTTTCATCAAGCTCCCGTCACTCTTGTAAGACAAAATAAGTTGCCCTCTGCTGAAGTAACAAGTCACAAGTACATGTGGTGGGCACACACAAATTATACATCAGTACTACATGTATGCAAATGATCAGTTTCATGCTTCAGCCAACTTAACACCAGAGAGAGTGCCCATACAGGAGGCTGAATAAGTCACAGAAAGTATGGAAATGTTTAAATGACAAACTTCTGCTCCTACCAAAAATTTGAACTTGATCATTTAGACCAGAGCAAGCCATTTAACTGAGATGTCAATGATGACTGTCCTGCATGTTCTCCTCATTATATCAAAAACCTTCTTCTTCTTCACATACATTTGGACCATTGAAGATGAGACTACTGTGCTGTCTCCAAGCAACTGGCACCAGTCACCCAGTGACATGGTGACAAATCCCAGAATGGAAACCTTGATCTCCTCATTTCCTGGCACTACAGTCCAATTCAGACACTGACCAATGCGAATGTGTTCTTCCAGTGGTTCCTACCTAGTGCTTTGGCATTCCAGTGCTTGACCCCCAGAATTTTTACATCTTGTTCTATGCTATTTAACATTAATAACCACATTCCTATTAAAAGCTAATTGTTCTCACTCAAAAAGGTACAAAAAATTTAAATACCTCATTGTCATCATCATCATCTTTGGCAAGCTGAATTTTCTCCATCAGTTCTGGGATGTATACAGATGATGACACCTGACGTTTTCTTGCTAAATACAGAAGAATTAAAAGGAATATCTGGACAATATCTTCACTGGGAACGAATAATTCATCCTAAAACAAAACATTCCAAATGATACATTTATTTTCTCCTGACTGCATGTGTTATACAGACATGACAGGAAGTATGTCTGAGAAAGATATCGGGGATAAATTGTGAAGAAGCATTCATGAAATATTCCAAACTATTTCCTCTGCATTAATCTACTGGCACTGTAGTTTGTAGTTTATTAGAGTCTGTCAGCAACCCAAGACTACACAGCACTGAAGCACTGAATGAAGAATTGGAAAGGTCATGAACAGAAGCAGTCATTGCCTAATACTTAGCCACAAGTTCCTGGACAGACTAAGCAAACCACTAAGAACCTTAGCCAGAACCACTGGGTTCTGGCCAAGATTCATATGTGGCACCTCCAAAATACAAGTCAGACATGTTACTGCTTGAACCAAACCGCTCACTGGCAATAATTAAACACAAACAAAGAAAAATGTTGCACTAGGATTACTGAAAAGATGACATACTAATTTCATAACACATTATCACTGTAAACAACAACTTAAACAATACAATCAATGAGACACACCTCATACCAATCCAAAAATTATTTATTTAAACATTCCAACATGTTCTGACCTACTGCCCATCTTCAGTGATAACATTAAATACAATAAAATCCTAAAGACCATTACACACCCCACTGAAAATATCAGAAATAAGTAAGGGAGTTAAATGTACCATAAAAAATGGCCAGATGTCACTACAAACAACAGACCACTAAAAACAATTCCTGAGGTAAAATAATATTAAGATACATGCTGTTAGGTTAAAATTATACATATGAAGTCCACAATTGATGATGATGATGATGATATATTATTATATCATATTGTTGCACTGCATCTTGTTGGCTGTATTGTTTGATAAGATGAAGTACTACTTGGATATGATGTACTGTACATACTGAAATGAAAGTATGAATAGAATAATAATCGCATGAGTATGCTGTTTCAGGTAGCACATAAAGCAGAACATACTATGTTTATATTTACAGACCCATTCTTCTGCACAGTCTTCCATTGTTTTGAAAGACTATTAATGTCCAGTGAGAGTTTGCTTGACCAGTCACATCTTCCTAGGAAGACCATTAGCCGTTGTCTTTAGGGTTCAGGGTGGGTCATCTCAGCTTCAGTGGCTCTATTGTGCTTCACCCAAAAAGGTAGTTCTCTACTTGGCATTAAAACTTCCTGAAGTATGGCCACCGAATCAGACTCTGGGTGAAGGAATATTTGTGGGGAAAAAAAATGAACGAATTTGCAGAATTCCCACTGGCTCCCTTTTAAAAAAAAAAAACAATGCTAGAAGAAGACTAAAAATACAGGGGACAAAAAAAAGGGAAAAGGCAGATATGTACATTTTATGTAACTGAGGCAGGTGATGGAGTGTGAAATAAATCTAAGAACACCATTAATCTACTGAAGTAAATAATTACAAATAAAACTAATTCATTCGTAATGTTTAAACCCGGTGAGGGAAGCATTATTTTTTCATGTCATGTTGTTTCAGTATTTTCATGTGTTACCTTTAATTTATAGTCACATACCACTATGTCCAGCAGATCTAATGAGTCTGTCTGTGCAGAATACGAACTGTAGGACCCACTTGAGTGTTCTCGTCTTAGACCCATTTTAAACATTCTTTTCAAACTAAGTCGTAACTGCGGTGAGGAAGGATCATACAGAGCAGCTAACCTCTGTTAAAAGAAAAAAGAATTGAAAAATTTCCATTAAGAAAGGAAAACACAGAATGTACAGTAAAGCATTATAAAATGTCTGGAGTGAGAAAAAGTATGGAGAGAGCCACAAACAGCTGCAGCAACTGAAGATACCATATGTACCAATATGCAAAGTGACATGTTATGGGAAAAGAAGCTACTAAGATATTAAACTGGATGCCATATATATTTCAATGACTAACAGTATTTTGACAGCACAACTGCTGACACTACATTGTTTAAATATTTTGAATCGTATTTTCTCAGAAAGCAAGCCACTCTTAGCTGTTAAGACTTCAGGTTACAACAGCTGTGTTTCTGAAGACTCAAGTATTCTTGAAATGCTTGATCCTGAATATGAAGGCACTATGATCCTCAAAAAGTGTAGCAACTTCTCATCTAATTACATACCAGTACATCACAGGACAACTGAATCTTGCTCTTAGCTGCCATTTCAAAAAGCATCCAGCATTACACATTCAACTAGATACTTATTTTACAGCACTGCATTTACCTGTAATGCAAACTGCTCTAAACGGGGTAGACAAGAACGAACAAACTGCAGATGTATTCTGGCTTGCTGGGGTTTAGACAAGAGTGACTGAAGTAGTGATGGGTCACTCATACACAACCACAGGCCAGCTGTAAGAAACATAAATACAGTGAAGAAAATGTTCTGAAAACATCAGAGCTGGAAGACGTGCTCTTGTTTGGGATACAAATATTTTTCAAATGTGCTCTCAATATTTCACATGTGTTACTGGCCTTTGTGCTCTTTTAACACAGTCACAAATCACTGCTGCCAAGTTAATTACACTAAAACTACCTCACTGTGCAGTCAGAATTTATTTTCCTTTCTATGTATGTTTTGTTAAATAATAATAAATTTCTCAAATTCCAGTTGCATACCTAGAAAAGATCTAAACAGTTCCACATCTTATTACAGCAGGTAACCACTTTTGGAATGATGAGCCACTTTTAGGATGAAAAGTTTTATTTTAGCATCAAGAAAAGTGCGGTTTACATTGAAACCCCCCCCCCCACCCTTCAAAAAAAAAAATTTGAAACTGGCCACATGGTTTTTAATGTAGACCAACATTAAAGTTCATAAAAATGTGTTGAGTAATTAGTAGTTCCAGATAGGGCATGCACAGAGATAAGCACAAACCTTCCTAGAATGTGTCAATTTCATACAGTTACACAAATAGCAGAAAAATGCTCGCATTATGCTATGCATAACTGATGACAAGTGAAGTGTATAAAGTCATCACCAAAGGGATATTTATAAATCCCTGAAAACTGCAACATGGAATATTTCAACTTATATAACTTACAGTCCAAGGCAGGCAAATGATGGGTGGTTGCTATACTGTTTGCCTTCACAAGGCCTTCACCAAGGGATTTAACAATTTTTGTAAGAATGTCTAGAACTTCAGGATGAAGTCCACGGACGCTTGCCAGGAAATGTAGAACTTCCCACAAGCCTGTTTGTCCAGCCACATTAACAGCCAACACTTCATCATAGTATAAGTTTTTGCGCAGAAATTTCCTGCAAGTGAATACATAACACACTGACAGGTGATTTGAGGTGGCAGACAAAAAATAAGGCAAAAATTAAGAAAATCTTATTATTTTAAAAATTAAAATGTTACCTATATGACAAGCAACACACTGAATGTATGACATGTTATTTAAAGGTGTATCAACCACGTCACAATCACTGTTACTGGTGACAGATAAACAGCACACTACATGAGACAACCGAAAATTAAAAAGACAAGCTTTCATACAGAGCTTATCAAAAACACATAAGAAAGAACAAACACACACTTGAGTTCTTCCCAAACATATTTATAGACAATGTATCCATAAATTAGTTTTAGGCTCATTGGCTTTAATAGTGAAAAGTGCCTATTAGCTTCATCATGTCTGTTCATCTGCATGTATCAGCACAAGTACCACTGCATGGATTATCATGCAACGTAATATTGGGAACTTTTACAAAAATGTGTCAATCACCCCAAATTTGGTTGAAATTGAACAATATTGGTCAATTTACATAAAGACCCAAGTAGGTTTATACTGCTGACAGCAGTAGGAAATATTTTGTAGCTTGACAACCATGCAAAGGGAACCTATTCTTGTGTGTCATGGTAACACTCAATAGTTTTACACTGGTGACAGATACAAGCAGGTCAACAACAATACAAAATGGATGCATTGTTGGGTTTCCATGGCAACAATGGTTATGTGAACACACCACAACGTTACATTCTTAGTACAATAACTGTCAGGTTTAAACACACAAACATCTGTACTGCTTTCTATGCTTTACTTGTCTACTTATGAACTAAAAAATATACAAAGACTTTGAACAGCGTTTTCCAGGGAAAAGAACAGCACTTTCTACTCCACAACATGTGTTCATATTACTTACTTACTCCATGATGCAGAGTCCTTCTTGAGCAGCTAACTGGTTTGCAGCTAGTCAAGAAATTCCCCGCATTTCACGGAACCCGAAGGTTCATTACCGCACTCACAAGCATCTGCCACCTGTCTCTATCCTGGGCCAGCCCAATCCAGTCTATATACCCACATCCCACCTCCTGGAAATCCATCCTAATATTATTCACCAATCTACGCCTGGGTTTCCCCAGTGGTCTCCTTCCCTCCGGTTTCCCCACCAAGACCCTATACATCCCCCTCTCCTCACCCATACATGCCACATGCCCAGCCCATCTCATTCTTCTCGATTTTATCACCCGCACAATATTGGGTGAGGAGTACAAATCATTTAGCTTCTCGTTATGCACTCTCCTCCATTACCCTGTTACCTCGTCCCTCCTAGGTCCAAATATTCTCCTCAGCACCATGTTCTCAAACACCCTCAGCTTCCTTTCCTCCCACAATGTCAGTGACTAAGTTTCACACCCATACAAAACAACAGGCAAAATTATAGTTCTATATATATTGATCTTTAAATTTTTGGGTAGCAGCCTGGAAGATGAAAGGTTCTGCGCCGAATGACAGCAAACATTTCCTGACCTCAATCTGCTCTTAATTTCTTCTGGAATAGAATTTTGATTTGTTAAAGTTGTACCCTCTCGAAGGTACCATTATCAATCCTCACACTCTGAATTCATCCTGCATTCTGAACTCGAGACATGACCATGTACTTAGTTTTATCAGCACTTACTTCCAGTTCAATCTCCCTAGTAGCAGCTACTAAAGCTTCTGCATTTTCCTTCAGAGTATGTACACTTCCTCCCAGTATATTAACATCATCGGCATAAGGCAAAAGCTGAAGTGTACCATTTAGTTTCAAGCCTGGCTTACCTGAACCCTCCTAATGACAATCTCTAAAGCAAAGTTAAAAAGCATTGGTGATAGAGCATCTCCTTGTTTCAAACCATTCGTAATAGGGAACCTGTCAGACACATTCTTGCCTACCTGGACTCTGCTATATGTTTCACTCAGACTCATATTTACTAACCTTACAAGTTTCCTAGAGATACCAAACTCAATGAGAATCTTATGTAAGACCTCCCTCCTAACTGAATCATAAGCTTTCTTGAAGTCTATAAACAGCTGATGAACTTCTTCAATGTATTCCCATTTTTTCTCAAGTATTTGGCATATGCAGAATATATGATCAAAGGTTGACCTGTTGCGTCGAAAGCCACATTGATGATCCCTGATAATTTCCTTCGGATATGGAATTAACCTTGAGAGCAGGATGTTGGATAAAATTTTGTAAGTGGTTGGCAAAAGTGATATGCCCCTATAATTATTACAATTACATGTGTTCATATAACTTACAAAAAGTGCTTTATCAGCTTGACTCTTCCTGTAGTTGCTCTTAGCACTTGTTCAGTGTGACTCATGACAGCCAGATTTGACAAATGAATTTTCTCTGATGTTGTAAGATCAATACCAGCAGTTGAAAACAACAATGTAATATAGCTTAGCAACTCCACCGCATGTCCAGCAGCAGCAAATTTCAACACGCTCTTCAGGTGGCGACACTGTAATTAAGCAGTAATGGTGAATGTACCACATTTACCTGAATGCAACATTACACTAATCTCAAATGACCTCTAAAAAAAAAAAACACATCTGCCAAGGGAAAATGTATTTATCCACATCTAAGACAACCCCCCTAAAGTAAAATGTCCGCTAAGAAGAAATATTTTACTATTTCATACACTTAATACACAAAGCATTTCCGATTCTGCCAACCCTTATCAATCAGTGTCGCTGTCTCCATCTTCACAGTCAGTGCCTTCATCTTCTTAACACTCACTCCTAACATCCCCATTTTCTTCACTGTCATTCCACAACACATCATCATCAGTCCCATCCTCTGCATTGAATATACAGTACTTCTTAAAATCCTACACAATCAATTCTGACGAGATGCACCACCATGCCATTATGACCCACACTAAGTACTAAATTATATTTCTTGGTTTATAAACTTACTTGATCTCACAAAGAGAAACCATTTTCTCCATAGATGGTGTTGGTGGTGTTACGAATTTAAACACATGCATTCTGGATTTTTGTGTCATGTCTGTGGTCTGATCAGTCTGAGTCCATGGCTCTTTTTATGGTTTTTAATTTGTGGATTGATCCATGTTGTATTGTTGAGCCCTGTAGTTATTTTTTAATGTTTCAATAGCCATTTTCCTGTTGCTATCCTGGAACTAGATCTGTTATCAGGCACATATCTTAAAAAGTTACTGTTACTATAGTGCCCATTGATTGACAACTCAATGTAGGGGGTCAACCAGGTTACATGCATCTTTATCTGACTAAATACAAACACAACTGGCTTCAAAATTATATGCTTCTTTAAAAAGTAAGATGATGGATAAAGTCCCAAAAAAGAAGATTGTGTCAGTTAACTTCAGTGGTACGATGTTCTCCCTTTGGGATTTCTTGACCCTTGAAGACAGGACAGATAAGTTGTCCCAAAATGTTGGTGAGGTGTTACCATTCTATGCTGCGTAGTATCTCAGAGGAGCACAGATCTCATATGAAGATTTGGTGATGCGGGCCTTGGTTTGGCTCAGCATGATCCAGTTCAATACGGTCCAGTTCCAAGCTTCATATGCAAATTTAAGACAATCTCACATATTTAAGTGCCAAATTTAAGGAAAATACCTCGTCTTGCACTCAAGTAAATAGGGTAACACACAAAACTGAATGCACAGCTTCAAGCTATATTGTAAGTGACTTGTACCTGGGAGGTACTCCTTTGGATCTTCATCATGACAACTGCTATTCTGAAGTTTATTTGGTTTTACTCCAATGAATTATCACATTTCAGTATCATGAAATAAGTACTTTCACCCAGTCCTCAGTGCACATTTTATGCTCAATAACTTATGTAGGTAATACTCTATCATTAAAAAATTCCTGCACATCATGTAAGAAATTTAAATGTCCCCTGCTGCACTTTAACAAACTAAAATCTAGTGTATGAAAACGTAAATTAATTTGTCTAACAGCACTACGTTACAGTAAATATAAATGGTATGGCAAAAGTTAAATGGCTATGAACCTGAGTAACATAAATATACTGCCTTAAAAACTCCCATGTATACACTTGAATACTGTTATTAGTCTGTATTAAAATGCAGTCCTAACATAAAGTGACTGGAAGAAATGCCAAATCAGAGGTCATTTACACCTTCCACCATCTTTCCATACCCAGCAACTGTCAAGTTTACTGTACAGAAACCATTTTAGGGTATAATTTACAATGTTCTGGAAATTTATAATCACTCTGTATGCTGCATTTTTTATTACCCACACAAGATTCATTTTGATATGCATTCACTGTGCAGCAGTTCATGTGAACACCTCCTTAATTCACCCAGTATGCAAAACATTGCAAGTGCTTTGAACACCTAAATACACCTACATATTTTGTATGCATGTAAAATAACCACTGCCACTGCACTTAACAACAAAAACAACAACATGTTGTTGTTGTTATACAATATGGCTGTCTTTTGTCACAGGCCTTTTCTTCCTGGTACTTCTCTTGAACCAACGGTGATCCCCACTGCTGAGGCTTCAAGCTTCACACTGCAGTACTTTCCGTATTATGTGTGATGTTCCAAGTATAGATGTCTTTTGTAGTGAATCTACTGCATGTTTTCCTGGTATAGTTTCCAAATTTTTCCTTGAGCTTCTCGTTACAATTCCAGTGGCTCCAATTATTACTGGTACAATCGTACATTTCAGGTTCCACATTCGCTGTATCTCTATACATAAACTCTTGTATTTTAACTTCTTTTCCGCTTCCTTTTGCACAACATTTCTG
>Ga0136643_10007486_pt1 | contig 15793 bp, 4 predicted proteins | sample TergutLab28metaG_FD_96883 | JGI IMG/M metagenome (GOLD analysis project Ga0136643, IMG submission 96883) | Labiotermes labralis P1 segment gut microbial communities from Petit-Saut dam, French Guiana - Lab288 P1 (version 3) (version 3) | ecosystem: Host-associated > Arthropoda: Insects >... | reverse complement strand
TGTGTGAATGTGTGTGAGAGAGTGTGTGCGTGCGTGTGGTGTGTGTGCGCGTGCGTGCATGCATGTTTGAGTGTGTGTGAGTGTGTGTGTGTGTGTGCGCGCGCGTGCATGAATGTTTGAGTGTGTGTGAGTGTGTGTGTCTGTGCGCGCGCGCGCGCGCGCGCGCGTGTGTGTGTGTGGTGTGTGAGTGCGCGTGTGTGTGAGAGAGTGTGTGTGTGTGTGTGTGTGTGTGTGTGTGTGGTATGTGTGTGGCTGTGTGCGTGTATGATGTTATGCAGATTAACAATAGGTGCCTGATTATGAGCTGTCAGGTCATGAACCTTTTGCAACAGTTGTACTTGCTTCATAATTTTGTGTGAAGCACTGTCACTGAACTACACAAAACAAACATTCTGTCTTGGGTCTGCAAGTTCTGTCAAGGAACGCACACAGGCATAGCAGGTCTGTGTAAACAAACAAACAAGCAAACGAACAATGAAACAAACAAAAGCAAACACAAATAAAAAGTAAACTTAAGGTTGTCCCTGTCCATTCCACGATGGAATATGGTGCAGTGGAGGTATGAGTCCACGCATTCTTAACCTCAGCGTTTGATGGAGAAGAGTGGCCAGGCTCACACCTTCACCCTTACCCCTTGGGATAGTTCCCGTTGTACCGACTGGTTATGTGTCAGACCTGGACTGAATGCTCTAGAGAAGACAAATACTTGCTATCCCGGTAGGGAATCGAAATTCGACTTTTAGGTTGTGTAAGTAACTCACTACACTATCGCTCTTCACAGACAAATCGTAACCTCAAGGAAGTAAATAAACTACTAAATAAATAAACGAATACAATTTCCATTCGTGGATATGGTAATAAATAGTTAATTCCAAAGAAATTCCATATGGCTAGTTTTAGAACTTTTATTTTTGCATGTTGCGGAGAAAGATTTATTTGAACTATTAGAAACAAATTATTTTACACAAGATGCAAATCCACCCACAGAAACTTCCAAGCATTTAACTGTGTGGAGGAAGATGTTTCGCAATTTTGCCAACAGATTACACTCAAGGCTGTTGCCTCCTTCTGCCATCTTTCGCAAACAAATACAACTACGAGTGCTGTCGTCAAAGACTGGCATGTATGCCAGCGGACTGCTTTGTTTGTGGTACAATAAGGTTTAATGCCAAGGTACGACGCTCCCTATCTGTAAAAGAAAACTTCAGATTTTACACTGCATTGCAAGGTTACGGATTTATACAGGCCTGTCAGTGTCACACACGCTCCAAGTGTTGAAATACAGGCTTTGTTTTGAAATTTAGTCAAAGGACTTAGACTGGAGTTTCTCTCGGAGGTGAACGTGGAGTATGGCCTTCTGGATGTAAGGCTGTGTTTTTCGGCAAATTGCACGGCTTTACGAAACAAAAGGTTATAATCATCTCAGTCCGTGAAAGACAGCGATGTAATTAAAATGCTTTACAATCTCTGCACTTCCCTAATATTACGAAGCTGTAGTCAAGGGGCGTGAGTTGGGCTTGGCATGTAGCACGATCCACGCTATATAATCTGAGATGTTGAAAGTGTCGCTACATAAGTCACGAATAAATAAATAAATAGTCAATAAATGCACTTATGTAATCTAGCAACTATGAGATAAACAAAACAAAGACTTTAACTTTTGGGCGGGAAATTTCAAGGGACGATTTCAGATACAGGAGGTTGAGAAAATGAATGGGATTTATTTGGTCCAGTAAACAACACAGTTTCGACTATGGTCGTGTAAAAGGCAAGGAATATTTTGACTAGACGGTTGTCTACTAGATTTTTCATATAAATGCGCTTATCGTAAATATAATATAATATAATATAATATAATATAATATAATATAATATAATATAATATAATATAATATAATATAATATAATAGAGACCGATGTCTGGTATGTGAGAACGGTTATGCGTCAAGACACACTGAATAATGTTGTCGAATTAATATAATAATAATATCTGAAGAGCCTGCTTATGAGAAAATCTTGAAGTTATTTTCTTAATCTTGTCAAAATTCTAATAATAATAATAATATATAAAGCTTTTACTTATAAGAATAAAACTAAGCGTTTTTTCCTGTATGTTTGACCCGTAAAGTTCTCATTTCTGCACACTCTGAAGGTGTATGAGACAGTGAACTTACAGTGTCAATCATTCTTAACCCCAGCACTAGATGGAGGTGAGTGGTCAGCTTAAGGCGCCCGCTGCATTAACCACGGGGGAGTAGTTCCCGGCACCCACTGGACAAAAGACGGAGTGTTTTAGAGGGCTGGTCTTGACAGTTTGGAGAGCACAAAAATGTTTTGCCACTCCCAGAATTGGAACCACAAACAGTCTCCCGTTCCTTGCATAATCTAATCACTGTCCTGGCTGAACTTGCTGGCGTAGACTGGAACCGTTGTAACAATATGATGTTACTATTCAAAATTACTGTGGATTAAATGTCACATTGATGTGGTGTACGTGTTGATATCAAGTCTGAAGCTTGAGTAGTTATTATCTAATACGGCAATTAAAATCATGTCAGAACTTCGATTGTCAAGCAAGAAATACTTCTAGCTGTACTAATATCAGGATGCTTCACGTAAAGGAGCAACCTGCTACACGGTGGGCAGAATTGGGAGTTTGTGATGCCGGAATCGTTTTACATACTTCAAGATGAATGCTGAATACAAAATGTGCCTTTACGTGTAACGGAGAGATATAAATAGACAAATAAGCAAAGATGGAATAATTATTTTCTCATGGAGTCAGGGAATTTTTACCAGTCTACACGGCGTCACTTTCCAGAAGACTGTAATCCACTAGGCAGTATCATTTGGCCTCATCACAATGAATAACATGAACCTAGCTTACGTCGTCTTAAACCATTCAAAGCCGAATGGTTACTATATATATACCACCTGTTGTATGCACTTTGGCCTCATATTCTGTGTGTCTCATGTGGTTTGCACAGTGGACAGCCCTAATTTTTCGAAACAGCAAATCACAAATTGAAGAAGTCTTTGTGTTCTGGGTGTGGTAGAATCTTACTTTAAACATTCGGGTTTCCCCTCTCAGTATCATGTCACCGTCGTTCGTTGCGCATCCCACAGTTACTACTGCTATGATAACAGCATGCAGGCGAAACCTGCGAATCCTCTAAAAATTCTCGTCTGGATACTGTAGAGAGTCGGACAGAAAGGATTTTCCTACCGTTTTAAGGGTCGGCTGTTTTTGTCTTATCCGTGCATGTGGGTTTAAGTACTAACACTGAATAATAATAATATATGTCCTGGAACCCAATCAGACTCCTATGCAGTGGGCAGGATAAAGAAACTGGGGCAAGAAAGTGAGCATTCATTTGCATCTAGTGCCTAGGTTAGGAATGCTGCTTATCACGCAGCAAAGCACAGGACGCACACCCGTAGTCTGGCACTCTCAACAACATAACCTTACACAATAAGACATGCTGCCACAACACCCTGTTTATATAACGAAATTAATCAGTGACTAATTTTAATAGTGACTTTAACGAGGAAAGTGTAGCTCCCTGATGATGATCTTAGGATCGAAACATGTCAAAAAAAAGGGAGCAATTTTAATGTTTTAATGTGGAATTTTTATGTATGTGCATCAGTTGGTACACTAATTAAATAATTCGACGATATGAACTGTGCACAGAGAAGGATATAACCTAGAAACGTGTTTCAGGTATTTAAGTGTAAATACCCTGTATATTGGTCGCTACAAGTAATACTGATGAAAATAATAATAATAATAATAATAAACTTGGGAAAGGAACAAATAAGACTACAGCTATTACAGATGAGGGAGGGGGGGCTAATATTAAGTAATGTAATACTAATTCTAAGTACTGAATATCACTGATCGTTGGATGTGACTCGTGACTAAGGCACGCTGATATGACAGCCGATCTCTCTCTGCTTTTTAATCTAACTGCATTTACTCTGCGTTTGAAGTCACTGTTCTTGTTTGCACAAGGTAATATTTCACGAAACACAAAATTTTTTGTAGATCTTTGTCAGTATCGCTGCTGGAGAACTGTTAATAAATTATAAGACTGCATGTAACTGTCACACATGTATGGTTACTGAATCCATTCTTACAGAAATATGAGGCACTGCCGTCTAATTAAACCATCTTTTCAGATGCATACTTTCATGATACTGGCAACGATGTTTTTCTCTTCCATTTCCTCTATTCTTTTTCTCATTTCTTATGACAAGTCATTTATTTAAGGTTTTGATGTAAAAGTATTAAACTGTCAAATATGCTGTCTTCTGGGATCGGACGTCGTGAGTCCAGTATAAATTTACTGACTTTCGGAAGAACCTGTTTTCCCCATTTTAAGGGTATAAGAGGCATCTTTTTCAGCCTACTTGCCCGCAATATTTCGACACTTTTTCGAACGAACTTACTTATTCACCCGTCCCCAATAATATATCACACTGTTAGCTGTGTTTGTGACAAGCCGGACATATATCTGTTAGGCGACTCTCTTTCAGTGTACCATTACAGAAGAAGTTGCTCTATGGTACAGTACTAGGTACTTTCTTTCAAACGGTCGCGATTAAAACTCCGGTAGATATACTTGTTAACTTTAAGATTCACAGTTTTCTTCAGACACTTCAGTGACATTTCAATATAATACTCTAAACTGGGTCGTGGCCTTTAAATTCACATTCTCAGGTTTTGCTAAGAATAAGTACTGAAATTTCGCGTTTGAAATTCCGTAACCTGTGCAGTTGGTATGATGTTTTTAGACAAAATAAGAAGGAAGCAATGTCAAAAATAGTGGCCCAACGTTATTGCCTCCCACTTCTAAAAACTTTCTCTTATTACAGAAAGTGGAGAAGAAGAAGAAAGAATACATAACATCACTGATTTACCAACTATTTTAATTAAGAAAGAAATAATATATTAAGTGCAACTGATAGCAAATTATATTTTCTGCAAATAAGAGGCTCTTGAACTGTATTTATGTCAGAGTATTTTGTTATTATACCAAGACTTCGGTTTTCTTAAGGCCAGGTACCGTCTGGCAACCTTGTAGGTATGTTAGACGTCATCTCATTGGTGGATAGCTATACCCCTCTACCGCCTTCAACGTCTGCCCATGTACTGCTGGCTCTGGGGGAAAAGAATTGAAAGAGAGAGAAGAGAATTTCTTATTCTCGGTAGCTGAAGTTACTAGCCCGATGAAGAGAGAGAAAGAGAATAGCACGAGTGGAGTGAGGTTAAAGTTTGTAGCTGTAACTCAGGCGGCAGTCCTAACCAGTGTGTCAGAGAAACACGGCTTGCGAACTTCGCTTGTTTCATCAACGATGTCGTGTGTTTGTTTTCATAGAACCGAGTGGATTGAAGGACTGTAGTGCCAGAAGATGTCATGACGTGAAAAGATGCTGATTAGACAATCGATGTTGTATGAAATTGGTTTGAGTTTGTTTACTGATTGCTGTTTTCAAGCACCTGCTGGGATGTTGCGTTCTGAAAGACAAGTTCAAAGGCATTTGCTTCTGGGAAGATGATGGTTCACAAAAGTAACAAGACCTGGGTGAAAACACAAGTTTGGTGAGAGTGTGTTTATGTTGGCAGAACCAGGCGTTTCGAATAGTGTGACTCAAGATGTAATTTTATTTATGATCAGTTTGTGACATTAGTTTCTTTCGATTAATGAAGGTAATTAAAATTATGATTCAATAGTGTGAGATAAAATTAGAGCTGTGATATTGCAACATCTCATTCCATGTGCCAATCTGACATCACGACTAAGTGACGTTTATTAGGTTCCGTCTGTCGTGAAATATATTATAAGGAAAAGAAACTACTGAGTGAATGCAAATATGCCGTGTTATTAAGACATACTTAAAGTTTAGCTGACTTTTAATTTAATTAACGACATTGTGCCGAATAGTGACTTTCTGGGGCCTCATGAATGATGTAGTTCTACACAATTATTTCTTCAAGCTGCTTTTCTTATCTTCCAATGTTTGTCCTATGTTTGAAGGTTAGTCCCCTCATGGCAACAGGCATTCAGTCAGTCAGTCAGTCAGCCATGTTGAATACCTGTCTCAGAGGAAGGCCCATCTATTCTCAGCCGTAATCCCCTGCCGGGAGAAAAGAGAAGAAAACGAGAGAGATAGAGAGAGTGGTCGAGAAGCTTGGTGTGGTACAAGGAGGGACGGGGAGAAAAGAATGTTTAGTCGTCTTCAGCAGGCAGCAAGGAACAAGTGCCGACCGACTCTCGATTAACTTCAGCTCAAAAAGAATACGGGTTTGTTGTCAGGAGACACGTGTGGTGTGTTTGTGCGTGTGCGTGGAAATTAGTGCGTCATCGGGTCGTGATTCATTTTCGCGTGCACAGACGTGGCGGAAAAGACGTAATTGTAATTTGCGGTGTCGTGTCGATACTGACTTCGATATTTGATATAAATATAGTCGAGTTATAAAGTTGCTTGTCTGTTTGCTTATGTGTTAAACTGCCGGCAGTATATTTCGGTTACTATTCCAGTGCTGAATATTGATATGCCATAGTGATGTGTGTGGCTGAAGCATGCGACTACTGTTTGTTATCAGCGAGAGGAGGACCGCGCAGTAAACATCCGCAAGTGTAGTCATGGTGCGGCCGTGGTGTTGGTGCCTGCTGGTCCACGTGGCCGCTACTGTGGCTGTGCAGGGCCAGCAGCTAGGCGAGATGCAGTCGCGTGCTGTCGACACAAGGGTCACCTTAGAAATACTGGAGGGTCAGCCCCGCGGCACTGGTGTGGGCTCCATTCCAATAAAACCAAACTTCACGTACCGTTTTAATGAACCACCAAGGGAATTCACTCTCGATTCAACCACAGGAGAAATCCGTACGACGGCTGTGCTGGACCGTGAATCTTTGCGTAACGATAGGTATGACCTAGTTGTGCTCTCCAGTCAACCCACGTATCCGATCGAGGTGCGGATTGTAGTACTAGACGTAAACGACAATGCCCCGGAGTTTCCGGAGCCCAGCATCGCAGTTACTTTCTCGGAAAGTGCAGCTGCCGGCACTCGGCTGTTGCTGGACACGGCTAGTGATCGCGATTCTGGAACAAATGGCGTATCTGATGACTATCGGATAGTTGCCGGTAATAGGGACGATAAGTTTCGTCTTGTAGTAACAGCAAATCCCAGCGGTGAAATCACATATCTACACCTAGAAACAACAGGGAAACTAGATCGAGAAAACAGGGCTTTTTATCAGCTAAATATATCCGCGAGAGACGGAGGCGATCCTCCAAGTTACGGCTATCTTCAGGTCAATGTTACCATCCTGGATGTAAATGATAACCCTCCCATCTTTGATCATAGTGACTACATAGTATCCCTGAATGAAAGTGTACCACCCGGCACTCCTGTTCTTCAAGTAATGGCAACTGACAGTGATGTGGGCGACAATGCCAAGATTACATATTACCTGGCAGACACGGAGAGGCAGTTTGGGGTCGATCCAGAGACGGGCGTAATATCCACGACAGAAACACTCGACTGTCCACAACAGAGTTGTCTACAGTTGTCAGCAAAGTCTACTGGAGGGGGCGTGTGTCCCAAGAGTTGTGTGTTTACTGTGTTTGCTCGGGACCACGGTTCGCCCAGACAAGACGGTCGCACCTACGTCACGGTTAATCTGGTTGATACTAATGATCATGATCCAGTAATTAGGTTTCGGTACTTTCCATCTACAGCGGGATTTGCTACCGTAGACGAGAACGCTGTGAATGGTTCCGTAGTTGCGGCAGTATCAGTGGTTGACCTGGACGAGGGATTGAATGGTGACACAACAGTGGAAATTAGGGCTGGAAATGAGCTGGGACACTTTCGACTGGATTACACCCCAAATTTTGATATCGTTCGCGTTAATGGTGTACTAGATCGAGAAGAAGTGAATAAATACAACCTGACTGTTGTGGCTACTGATAAAGGTCAACCACCAAGGACAGCAACGGCTTTTCTGGTGATACACGTGAATGACGTGAACGACCACGAACCCGTATTTGAGAAAAGCGAATATTCGGCTGTGCTTAGCGAACTGGCTCCTCCTGGGACTTACGTTGCCGGTATAACAGCCACAGATGAGGACACAGGGGTCAACGCGCAGATTTATTACGCTTTTGTTTCCGGGAACGAACACCGATGGTTTGAGATGGATGTTGCCTCAGGCCTGATAACGACAAGTGCCCCACTCGACCGGGAAGTGCAGGATACAGTAGAGCTCAGGATTTCAGCCAGAGACGGAGGCCCGAATCCTAAGTGGGCCTACACACAGCTAAAAGTCACAATCCTCGATGAAAATGACGAGAAACCAGTCTTTTCCCAGGAGCACATCAACGTGTCCCTTTCTGAAAGTACTCCACCCGATACACTTGTTGCCATGTTAACAGCATCTGACCACGATCAGGGAACTAATGGAAGTGTCACGTACAAGCTTGTTGAAAATTATCCTGGTGTATTTGCTTTGGACTCTCTAACAGGCCAGCTTACAACGCGGGCCGTCCTGGACAGGGAAACATTACCAAGCTATCAGGTACAAGTGATTGCCAGGGATCAGGGAGTGCCTCCACAATCCGCAACAGCTACAGTCTTCATTTCCGTTCTAGATGTTAACGACAATAGCCCCGAATTCTATCCCCAGTTGTACTTTGCTTCTGTAACAGAAGACCTTCCAGTTGGTTCATCCATTCTCCAGGTAACAGCAACTGACCGTGATGATAAGGGGAATTCTCAGATAAGGTTTGCACTGCAGGAACCTGGTGAGTTGAGAGACATATTTTATATCAACGAATCGACGGGTGTAGTGACTCTGAAATCATCGCTCAAAGAATCGCAGAGCGCGTTGTTCAGGCTTATAATAACAGCAATTGATGGTGGAGACAGGAAGGCATTGCAGGATGCGGAAGTGGAGATTATTAAGGAGAACAGAATGGATGAATTGGAGTTCGAGTCGTATAACGGATATGAGTTCCAGATCGCCGAGGATTATGGTGACAGAGCGCCTTCAATTGGCAGATGGGTTGGTCACGTTCAGGTGATGCCGAGGGGTGTGGGTATTGACACAACAACATTGCGCTACTCCATTGTATATGGCGACCCTCACAGGAGCTTCAGGATCGAGGAAGGGACAGGGAACATAACTACAGCAAGCAGGATTGATAGAGAGCAGGTGGCAATGTATAGCTTAACCGTCATAGCAAGAAGAGGCCTGGCTTATGGGAGAACAACAGTGAACATTACAGTGCAGGACGAAAATGACAATGCTCCAGTATTCTCAAGAGATAAGGACGAAGTGAGGTTAGCAGAGAATGCGGCTGTGGGTCAGGAAGTATACTTGGCCCGCGCAAGGGATCGTGATTCTGGTATTAACAGTCGGGTGTCCTACACACTGTCGTATAATCCTGAAGAACAGTTCAGAATCGCAGAATCCACTGGTGTTATTTATCTTAACCGTCCTATTCGTGCAGAACCTGGCAGCTCGATGAGCTTGGAGGTGGCTGCGACTGACGCTGGAGAACCCTCACCATTGTCATCACGTCACGTAGTGGTCGTCACCATTGAAGATGTCAACGATCACACTCCAGTTTTCGATCATACTTCTTACGAGACGTCTCTTTTGGAGTCGACCCCTGTGAACTCTAGGTTCTTTGCACTGGCGGCTTCGGATGCTGACCTGGGTCCCAACGGACTGGTTCAATACGCCATAACTGAGGGAGATGCCGACGGGAAGTTTGGAATATTCCCTGATGGTTACCTGTACGTTAAAAGTGCCCTAGATCGTGAGAACAGAGACTACTACTCCCTGACGGTTACTGCTAGAGATCACGGTAATCCTGCAAGGAGTTCCCTGGTACCAGTAGTTGTTCATGTCATAGACGAGAATGATAACCCTCCACAGTTTACTAATTCAACATTCACGTTCCACCTGCACGAAAATGAACCCCCAGACTCGTTTGTCGGTAAACTAACAGCCACAGATCGCGACATAGGGCGGAATGCAGAACTAACCTTTTCCCTATCAAATGCTCAGAAAGATTTTGCCATTGACCCCAAGAATGGTTTCATCAAGACGCTTCATGTTTTCGACAGAGAGGAACTTGTTCAGAGCACCAGCCAGAGCTACGTCACTTTGGAAGCCACTGTCACTGATAACGGTGTTACAAGACTCAGAGACAAAGTTAAAATAAATGTGTACGTGACAGATGAAAATGACAATGCTCCGAAGTTCCTCCGAACTCCATACAAAGTTCAGATATCTGAAGCTTCTCCTGTAGGCACTCAGATATTTAGAGTGTCCACTACTGACGCCGACGAGGGACTAAACGGGGACGTGTTCTATTCGATTGTTAGTGGCAATGTTGAAGGCCGGTTTGCTATTGACGAGGCTACAGGTCAGATCACAGTGGCCCGGATTCTGGATCGTGAGAGAGAGTCGCGCTATATACTGAGTGTCGCAGCCCAAGATGCTGGGTTAAGTGTCCGGCTCAGCGCCACGACAACCGTCGCAGTCGATCTGCTGGACGAGAACGATAATGCTCCGGAGTTCACGCAGACAGAGTCCCGAGTTTCTGTGCTCGAAACTACGCCCATCAACACAAGACTTGTGCAGTTCCGGGCTTCGGACGCCGATCTCGGAGTGAACAGCGAAGTAACTTTCTCTATCGGAGCTGGAAATCGTCGTGACGCCTTCCACATGGACCCACTTACTGGTACGCTATTCTTGCACAAGGCGCTAGACTATGAAGAATTAACAGCCTACACCCTGAACATTACAGCTTCGGATGGCGGCAACCCTCGCCTCTCTACGACAATCCTCTTCCATGTGGCAGTTGAGGACAGCAATGATAACCCCCCAGCGTTCCCTAACACGGCCATTGTGCGTCAGATTCGCGAGGGTATTCCTGTTCACACGCCGATAGTGACCGTGGCAGCTGAGGATCCCGACTCTGGTCTCAACGGTCGGGTAAAGTACACTATCTCCCGTCAAGAACCCGACGACTCCAGGCGACACTTTGGTATAAACCCAGCTACTGGCGTAATCCACACTTTGCTGCCTATTGATCGCGAGACTGTCGATACCTTTCGGCTCCTTGTCGTGGCGACAGACCAGGCACTACCGGAGAACACCCGCCTCTCAGCCGAGAAGCTGGTGACAGTGATCGTTGAGGACATTAATGATAACGCACCTCTGTTTGTGTCAATGAGTGCAGCTTTTCTACCGCGCAGTGGCCTGCATGTGATGCAAGTATTGGCTCGCGACCTGGACTCCAGCACCAACGGACTAGTGACATACGAGCTTGTTAGTGGTGACACCGAACTCTTCCGCCTTCACCGCAGTTCCGGTGCTCTATCGCTCAGGACGCCCATATTATCGCCGGAGTCTCGGTACCATTTAGCAGTAAAAGCCACAGACGAAGCGGTGCAATCAGAGAGAAAGTCCACAGAGGCTTACCTTACTGTTATTGCTAGAGGTGACGGTCATGCTAGTGCTTTGGTGTTCGAGGGTGGAGGATCTGGAGGGTTGGCTGGGAGTGTGTACGAGAATGAGCCACCTGGAACAAGCATTCTGACGGTACGAGCGACAGGACAGCAAGCTAACAAAGAGTTGGAATATTACGTGATGAACGTGACTGGAACTCAGGGCAGGCAAGTAGATCGCCTGTTTGACATGGACATGAAGCTGGGCATCCTCGCGACGGCAGCGCAACTCGACCGAGAGGCTGGCTCTGAAGTCTACACCGTGGAGATTGCCGCTATCGTGGCCAACTCGGCGATTCCCATCACCGCTTCCACCACGGTGAGTAGTGTACATGATCATGTAGTTTTCTTCAGAATTGGAGGGGGGGGGGGACACTCCTATAGGTTGAGTAGAATATTTCTTAATAATGCACCTACCGACATGACTGCAGAATGTTCAATGTCTAATCGCTGTCTACTGTTCCTAGATAGTCTGGTTTATATTTTAGGACATTTATTCTACCAATCTTTAATAACAATTGGTGAATAAGAAGTATCTGTAACACAGTAAAGCCATCTGCATGGTAGGTACTTTTTGACATGCACCCTAGTGGATCATGTAGTCTTGTAGCTCAATTCATACTAAGGATAAAATCATTACTTTGGCCCTACCGAGTCCCAACTATTGCGTGGAGGCATATGCCGGACTGTCACACATAGAATCAAGTCATTCGACGTTATATAACTGGAGAAATGAAAAGCGCCCTGAAACCTTGACTAAATAAACGAAGAAGTATAAGTTCACACATGTGAAGAAAATATATACGATCGTAATGATTGGCTGGTGTGTGTGTGATAGGCATAACAAATATCTGGGCTTCGATTACGAGATTTACATTTATTTGGTGGAAATTATTTCAACCTTATACCTGCTGTTGTTTTTCAATAACATAGGATTTTCTCTTATATCCGGGGTCACTATTTTCATTTTTAGGGTTTGTTGTTGTTTCGTTTTCGTGGTAATAAAGAAATGAAAGAGAGAGAAAGTAAGACAGCATCGCAGGTGTCATCATAAAATCCAGTTGTGTTGGAACAAATGAACAAACGTAAATTATTTGCCAGAATAGTATCACCTTTTTTCGAAACCGTGTATAACCTCTTTGCATCAAAGCCGTTGGTTTGCAAACACACAACCACCCATCGTTTTAAAATGAGAAAAATGTAGGTATCTGATTACGAACTCTGACCCGTGGAGATATGCCAAGAACATACGAGAACACTTTCAGTAAGGCGCCGAGTTACAATATATAACGCGGACATCACAAAGCGAAGTAGAAGGGCAGTGTGACTACCCTTGAACAGTCAGCTATGGCTGCAGTGGCATATAAAGAAAACTAATTGAAATGTGAAGGGCAAAGGGTTACGTTAATATGAAGAAATATCTTACTGACAGGTAGATTGTGTGCAGGCATAATGATGTTTAGAAACAAGATCACTATTAGTGTATAGTGTCTCTGACTCCTGTATTTTTATATGTGGTTTATTTAAAGAACCTGTAAATAACAGAGACACTATAACTTCGAAGAATTGGACGAATGCAAATACTGAATCAAAAAGGTGTGAGAGAAAGGGTCGTGGCTTAATTTAATGTACTATCCCGACTTACGTATGGAGGAGCTAAGTGAAACCACGAAAAATAAGTCAAAATAGTCAGTTTCAAGTCCATCACCTGAGCAACTTGTCTGGTGCGTCTTTTAATTCGGATACATCATGAGACAATAAATTTGTAAATACTATATCACCAGTTTTAAATTTTCCATGTAATCATGTTTTATTTTCGGTGGAATTTAACGAAAAGGACGTATTTAAGGAGAAGAAGCAGGTGACAAAATATTATGTATGGAAGATGTTATTTGTGTAGAGAGTTGAGAGGTCAACATCACGCCCCGGCAGGTTTACCTCCTGGTAGGAACCTCGGTGCTTATCGCATAGGAGGGTGAGTGGGCCCCGGAGTCGGTCTGGAGGATTTGGATAATAGAAACGTCACTGGGCACTGCCGAAAATGGAACCCCGGAACGTCCAGCCCGTAGAGTCGCTACACTGCCTGCGCTGTACCTGGAGGGATAAGCAGACTCTGGCCTTAGGAGCACACATAGATTTATCTTCAGCATTTGACGCGAGACTTTGGCAGTAGAACACTTTGATTTCTGTTTCGACACAGAGGTCAGTATTCGTGACTGACAGAATATTTGAATAGTATCTTAATCACTTTCTCTTTCAATCATACAAATTACAATACATCATAACCGCAGTAAGAAGGATTTGAACGTCAGGCTGAACACATATATATATTTGTTTGAAGAGAAAGCTTGTCTGCAGGCGTTTACGGTCTTCATAGAGTCGCAGGCTTGTCATAGTTCTTTAAACAAACTTGTGCTATGTCATATGCAAATGCATGGTTTTGTGCCCGATGTCAGTAATGTTAGCACACTGATGCGCCCAGTGTTCTGTGGAAGAATCTTTATGTATTCAGGCGTTAGTGGGAAGCAAAGGGCAAGTACTTGCAAATCGTACCTCGAGCTATTATTTCCGTTTTTGGTACTGGCCATGACGGTGCTTATCCAAGGTTACTTGCTTCTTAAGTAAAGTGCTTTTTTTTTAATAGGCTAAGTGTTACTGACGTAAACTGTATCAGCTGTGAATTTGTTTATCTGCGTGGATAATCTGCTAACAGTTGCACTTGTATTTTGCCATTTAAGGACCTGACATTGATATTAATAAGATATAAAAATTCAGTTACTGCCTGACAGAAAACGCCGCTTATTCATTCCAACGTCCAGTTGGTTAATATTGTTTAGGGCAGTAATAGCTGTTTATTCTGAGATTTATATGAAGAATATAAACGCCCTACGAGTAACATTCAGGATGCAGGACAAAATCATGGCATAAATGTAGCCAATAAAATTTTTGAACATACAGCAAATTAAAAATATTTAGGAATGGCGTGAACAATTCGAAATTGCGTGCATGAATAATATTGTAGCCGATGAAATATGGGGAATGCTTGCTAATTCTCGGTCCATAATTTTTTGTCTTCCATTTACGATCTAAAACCATCAAGATTAATATAAACTGAAAAGTAATTTTGCTTGTTTTGTATGGTTGCGAAAGTGAGAGCTTCGTGATTTTTAGGATGTTGAAATGATGCATGATTGAGTAGGCGAGGCGTGTAGCACGTGTGTGGGAGACGATGCATACAGGGTTTTGGTGTGGTGGGAATAGCTGAAAGATGCAGACCACTTGGAAGACCTAGGCTTAGATTCGAATGTAATATTATACTTGGTCTTAAAGATAAGGAATGGGTGTGTGTGGTCTGGATTACTCTGGGTCTGGATATTTTTAAATGACGGACTTTCGTGAAAATGATAATGAACATTCTGACTACATTGTGAGAAATTTCTTGACTGGCTGAGGAATTATCAGCTATGCAAGGACTGTGCTCAATACAGTTGGTTAATTAGTGGGTAAAATTAAGTGTTTTAATGTAAAAGGAGGTGGTACGTATGCCAACCACTCTGGTTCGGAGAGCCAAACACATGGATAACATCACGTACATGTACATTATTCACATCCATGTTGGCTGTGTACTGTAGAAAAGTACTGCTACCATTTACCACATTTCTTGTATTACTGCAGCACTATGTCCACAGAACTGCGAAAATCTTGGAATCTGGCTCGTTTGCCTGACTGCAGAGCTATCTCAAAACTGTCTGTCTGTGCGCTTGAAACACCTTGATTTCCTTTGAAAGAATTTTCTTTAAATTGGACAGTTCAAAGATTCACTGGAATTTGAAAACACTTTTCGACTTTTAAAACTGGACAGAAGTAATGGGATATTTGAATAATGGTTGACCAACTAGATGACACTTGCTTTATTATATATTGCTCAACATGTTTCAGACGTTAATACGCCCATCTTCAGGAGCTAGCGAGTACTTGTTGTGTTGTGTAGGCCGACTTGAGGCGTGCTGATGTTATGTACCGGGATTGTCTTTTGGCGATGTGATATCCGAGTGTAGGCTGAACCACTACTCGGATATCACATCGCCAACAGACAATCCCGGTACATAATATCAGCACGCCTCAAGTCGGCCTACACAACACAGCAAGTACTCGCTAGCTCCTGAAGATGGACGTATTAACGTCTGAAACATGTTGAGCAATATATAATAAAGCAAGTGTCATCTAGTTGGTCAACCATTATTCAAATATCAAGATGATGCA
>Ga0136643_10007484_pt1 | contig 15794 bp, 11 predicted proteins | sample TergutLab28metaG_FD_96883 | JGI IMG/M metagenome (GOLD analysis project Ga0136643, IMG submission 96883) | Labiotermes labralis P1 segment gut microbial communities from Petit-Saut dam, French Guiana - Lab288 P1 (version 3) (version 3) | ecosystem: Host-associated > Arthropoda: Insects >... | reverse complement strand
TTTATGAGCGATATTTCGGATGCATACGAAGCGGCATACACGATTATGCTCAACCTCAATAAAACGTGGATTCAAAAGCAGGGCGATTTTTTTGTGGAAAGCCCGATAATTCTGTTAGCGGCAATTATCTGGTATCTGAAAATCTACCAAAACGGAAAATACTGTACTTTTCCTCACACCGTTGAATTGCTGAACAAGCCTTACGCCGACATTTTCACCATTCTCACTTCCTATCCCGAACTCGAAAATTATCTTTCGCCTTTTATGGATGCGTGGAAATCCAATGCCCAAGACCAATTGCAAGGACAAATCGCGAGCGCTAAAATTCCGTTGTCGAGAATGATTTCCCCGCAGTTGTATTGGGTAATGACAGGCGATGATTTTTCACTTGATATTAATAATCCCCAAAATCCGAAAGTATTGTGCGTGGGAAATAATCCCGACCGACAAAACATTTATTCGGCAGCTTTGGGATTGTACAATTCACGTATCGTAAAACTGATAAACAAAAAAGGACAGCTTAAAAGTTCGGTGCTGATAGACGAATTGCCCACCATTTATTTCAGAGGATTGGATAATTTAATTGCCACTGCTCGAAGCAACAAAGTATCGGTTTGTTTGGGTTTTCAGGATTTTTCGCAGTTGAATAGGGACTACGGCGACAAAGAAAGTAAAGTAATCCAAAATACGGTCGGTAATATTTTCAGCGGTCAAGTGGTGGGCGAATCAGCAAAAAACTTGTCCGAGCGTTTCGGGAAAATCTTGCAAAAACGCCAATCTATGACTATCAGCCGACAGGATACTTCTACTTCCATTAATACGCAGTTGGACAGTTTGATTCCCGCAAGTAAAATATCCAATCTTTCGCAGGGAGTATTTGTCGGTGCTGTTGCCGATAATATTGACGAAAAGATAGAGCAAAAAATATTCCATTGCCAAATTATGATTGATAATGAAAAGGTTTCAAAGGAGATGAAAGCCTACAAACCGATTCCGATTATCACGCCTTTTCTCGACGAGAGCGGAAACGATATTATGCAGGAGCAAATACAACGCAATTACAATCAGATAAAAAGCGATGTTTTGCAGATTATCGAACAGGAAAAAGAACGGATTAAAAATGACCCGAATTTGAGGCATTTGCTGAATGAAACGGAGGAGTAAAATGAAAGAGAAACAGGATTTGAAATTGCAGATATCGCATTCAACTGTGAATAATGTTCAAAAAAACAGTATTCTTCAAAAAATGTTTTGTATCCTTGTTGTCAGATTTATTCTGATAATTCCGATATGAAAGAAGCCAATATTCTATTGATAACGAACGTGAAAATGGTGGTATTAATGCTTGAGTCAACTACATTAGTCTGCTTGACGGGTAGGACTGTAATAATGGTAAATAGTCCCTTTTACAACAACTTCGTATTCACTTTTATTTTATCGTCTTTTTCTTTGAACGATGAAATATAGCCTTTCTCTTGTAATTTACTAACTAATTCAAAATTTATCTGATTTTTAGGGATAGACGGCTTTTTTCCTTTTTGTGCAATGTCAGAATATGGTTTAGCAAATGTGCTCAACAATTCAGTAGTTTGGTTATGAGATAATGAATGGAGTTGAATATTCAGCAATTTGAGTTTATTTTCCAATTTTCCATATTGTATTAAACTCTTCAATACATCAAAATCTAATTCTATATATTGATAAGAAGACAAGATACGACAAATTGCAGAACTCAACTCTTTGCTGTTAATAATTAGTTTATTATCTGTATTTTCTATTATTGATGTTTTTTGTTTCTGACTAAATTTGGAAGAATCTAAAAGAGCCAAAACATCGTCTTTATCCAAAGAATACTCGGTTTGATTTTCAGTAAATTTATACGGATACTGCATTAATAAATCAGTATGCTTTCCATAAAAATGTTCTTTCAATAAATTATAGTTATTCGAAGTCAATGTTAAGAATCTGTTTGAAACCATCCAATTAATTTTATTCTTTGATAAATTCTCAAAATTCAGTCTATTCCATGTATATGGGACACTCTTCATAAGGAATCTAAAACTATTGTCTGATATTTTAACACATAGTATCAATGCCAAAGATATTTTTTCGATAAACTCATCAGTCCTTTTTGTTCCGACATTCAATTTTATTTTTCCCAATTCCTGATAATTTTTTTCCTGATTAAGATATGCGACTAATACGCTATCTACAACCTCTTCTTTTAACACGTAGTAATCAAAAACATTATTCCACGTCGCTACCATTTTTGATTTTTCAACAATAAACTCAATTAAACTCTGTTCCACTTCGTCTATACTTGGAAGAGTTGTTAATGGTGTTGTTTGCTTATCAATGATTTTTTTACGATTTTCAAGATTGATAACTTTTTCTTCTTGACAGAGCAAATGAACAATAGAATCTTCTGTTTCCTGTGTATTTTCAGGTACTGATAGAAATAGATTAGAAATATATTTATCAAGATTATTTTCGATATTATTAATCAAATGTTTACAATCGGATGTTTTTATAGTTGTATAGTTTGCTGTTTTTAATTTTTCAAGATTATCAGGAGAAAAAACTTTAATTATCAATTCAACCATGTCTTGATTTATCTCATATAAGTTGTTTTCATAAATGAAATTGAACAATTTATTTTCTTTCGCAGGGAAAATTAAACTTTTAAATTTGACATTCAATGATTTAATAATTTCTCTAATATTAGGCTCATTAATAAAAACTTCAAGAAAATTTGTTTTTTCTGAAAGGTATTTACTTATGTTCTTGTTTTTATCCAACACCCTTATCTTTTCAACGCTGACATATTCCACTATTAATTTCAAATAAATATCCTTTTTGTCGTTAGAATAACCGGATTCTAAGACAATGAAATCCCAAAATGTATTCCACTCATTACATAAAGCAACTACAAATGAATCTATATTTTGTCCTTTCTCAATGTAATGGTCAATGAAAGCGATAGAATTTTTACTCTTATTACATATTTGCGTTAAAACAGTTTGATATTGAGCATTATATATTGTTTGTTTGGAAAGCAAGAAGTCAATCAAAGAGCAATTCAAAATTTCTTTGTATGCAAACTCATTTAGCCGTATCTTTTTGACTAAGTTTTCTACTTTGGTAAGTCTGTAATCAAACGATAGAGGCTCACGGTTCAATATGCTGAATCGAAACTCTCTGTCTTTTTTGGTTATAAGTCCTTCGTGAAAATAGGAAATATAATCGTGATAGTTTTCATTAATATATCCATTGCGAATTAGGTAGATTATTAATTTGTCGTCTTTTATATTTTCAAACGAATCACCTATACCGACTTTTTCTGTTATTTGCTGTAATGTCCAAGATTTTATTTCATTCTTTTCCGTTTTTAGCTCTTCAATGCGTTTTTTTAATTGCTCAACTTTATTGTTATATTTGTCTTGAATTAATTGTTCTCTTTCTTGATATGATTTTGTATCAACTTCTTGTTCAATATTCCGAAATGAATAATTGCTCGGCTGTGTATTTGTTTGTAAGGAGTTGTGATATACAGCTCGGTGGTAGTAATAGGTGATTCTATCTTCTTCTTGCAAGTAACCAAAATTATCGTCTGTTTTGCAGTCTGCAAAAGAACAATTTTTACTGTTTATGTGCAACGACAAAGCGGTAGGAATTTTTTCTATTATTTTCTCTATATAAATGGCTCTTAATTCGTGAATGTTTTTTAAACAAACGTTTTCAATCTCTCTAATTTCAACATTGATTTCTCCAATTTTAGTGTTAATTTTATTTATTTTTTCTTTGATTAAAGTGGGTTTGTTCTCAAAAACGGCAAATACTTTTCCCTTTCCATTGTGCAAATCCACAAAGTCGGAAGGGAAAATATTTTTATAAATAATCATTGCCAATAAATTGTCGTGCTGTAATTTATGTGTCAATTTTTCTTTATAAACCGCATATTCATTACAAATGTTTTTGAGCAATCGCATATCATCAATATACATAGATACAGCATCAATTAAATCCCGAGATAAAGAATTAACAGTCGTGTTTTTCGTTAGCATTCGATGAAGCATATCACCCGAATTAGAAACATTTATGACAGGAATAACAGGAATGATGAAGTCGAAAAACTTGGTTCTGTTTTTATCGTGAAACATATCATCTTTTATGGCATAAATAAAAACGACACGACGATTAATTTGCTTTGAGCCGTTTACCAAGATGTTTAATTCTCGAAGTTTTGTAAATATATCAGTGTTATTGAATCTGTCTAAATCTTCTAAAATCACTACATTATATTTCGTTACCTCAAAGAAATAGAGTATTTCATCTAAGTGTTTGTTTAAGATAGACGAATCAATGTCCTTGCTTATTTCTATTTCTCCGCTTTGAACATTGAGCTTATTTAATTTTGAATTATTGGCTACTCGGATTGATTTTGCAATGAAAGAACCAATGCCCAGAAGTATTATCGTTGGAAGTAAATAAGTTAAGATTGAACTTGATAAATCCAATTTTTGCCATATCGCCGTTTCTTGAATAAATTTGGGACTAAAAAATAGTATTAAAGATAAAAGCCAAATAATAGTTCCCAATATATTAATAAATAGCTTCCAACCACCAATACTTTTTATCCGTTTAAATCGGGAATCGGGTATTTTTTTGTGATTAACGTGGTAAAATATCTGCTGTAAAATGCTCAGTTCAATTAATTGGTCAATATTGGGCTTTGTACTATCATCTTGTTCTGTATCAATATTATCACTAAAAGAAGCAAGTGATATATTCAAATAATTATAAGCCCGATGTTCTTTTTCAAAAGTTCGGAGAATACTGCTTTTCCCCGAACCATAAGCACCTGTCAAAGCAATATTTTTTATGTTTTTATTTTTTAATGCCCATTTCAAGGCTACGGAATATTTTCTATCTTTATCTCCATTGTTTGTTGGAGTTAAATCTTCATATCCGTTCGGATTAGGATTATGGTGGCGATTGAGCCACAAGTCAAGCACGCTTAATTTTTTGATTAAACATATAGTCCATTTACCTAATATGTTTTTAACTTTAACTGTCAGCCCATTAAGTATCTTTTTCATGTTATGTATATTTTATATTTTCTCTACCAATTCTTTCCTTACCAACTCCCAAGCGGTTTCAATATCGTAATTATCGCCTTGTTTGAGCAACAAATAAATATCCTCTCTGAAATCCTTGTCTGACAGTTTTGCGTTCATATTTACAAGAAACTGTTTTTGTGTGGGTGGAGTATTTACAACACTGTTTATGTAAATTTTGTAGCAATGAATCAGTTTTTCCGTATCAATACTCAACTGCGTTAATGCCCAATATAAATCAAACAAATCGCGACCTTTTTTGCGCTGATACAAGGCTCTGAATTTTGTTGCCAACAATTCCTCGATTTCATATCCTGTAATATTGCATTGACCTGAAAACCACGAACTTTTTGTTTCGTATGGAATTTCTTTTAATCCAAAAACATTCAGATGTTCGCGAGTATTTATCTCTATTTTCAAACGCATCGGAGTAATTGGTTGCATTTCAGAGTCGAAACGATAAACGACCGTATTGTTGTGAATGTGCTGTTTTACAACGCGTTTCGCTCCGAGAAAAGACAGTTTTTCGCGCAAGCGTTTCAATATCGGATTAATCGGTTCGGCGTTTATTTGTACCAAATCAATATCCTCGCTGTAACGGATTTGCGGTTGCAAATACAGTTTGTGCAAGGCTGTTCCGCCTCTGAAAGCCAACGATTTTTTCAATAAATCGTCCGAAAATATTTCGACCAATGCGCGTGTAATGACCAAATCCTGTTCCACTTGTGCGTCCAACATCCAAGGCGCAAAAGCACGCCATTCTTCAATATATCGTTGCGGTATCATAAATCACTTTCTATTTCCGTATTAACAATTACTTTCCATTTGCTGTTTGTTTCGCCCATTTTTTCTTTTTGAACAGAAAGCGGAATAGTGAAAAACTGCCTTTCAGCCAAAACTTTATACAAAGCGTTTGATAATTTTTCTGCGCCGATTTCATTTTCCAAAATATAACCCAATCGTTGAATAGCAGCGGTATTTGGAAATTGTTTTGCGATTTTCGCAAGATTAGCGGGTTTCATCGTTTCCGACAATTCCTGCAAAATCGTAGTAATCCGATTAATGCCGAATTTGTGCATACAGTCAAAAAAATCCAATGCCGTGCGTTCCGGCGAGGAAACATTAATGTATCCGGCAGGTGTTTTTTGTTGAACGATTCCTTCCTGCAAAAAATTCTGCTTTGGAAAAAATATAATATTCAGTTTGTCGATATTTCTGGGCGCAGGACTTTCTGTAACAACCGTATAACCCATTGGTTGCTGATGCGCTGCGCCGTGCAAAGCCGCCGCCGACAGCAAGCCAACGTAATATGATTTATTCAACGACTTCATCAAATCATCGATAAATAAATAAGGCGGCAACATTCCTTGTTTTGAGTATTCGGCAGGAATAATCACATAAAAACCTTGACGGATAAGTGCTATTTCTTTTTTCTGTTTCAACCTGTGCAATTTTTGCTTAATTGCAGGATATTGCATTTGAAATACACTTTTTAATTCGTCAAGCGTAAAAGCGTAACGCCCTTGCGACCTAACTTCTTTTAGATAGTTATCTAACTGATTATATGTGTTTTTTTCTGTTGTCATTCGTTAGTATATTTCTGCATAAAGCAATACATTTCATAGCTTTTTGCAAAGGTACGCTTTTTTATGAAATAACATACAAGTTGTTTAATCTAAATTTCAAAAGATATAAACACGTGTAAAAGGAAAAACCACATTATGTGTAGTTTTATATAATTGAATTGTTCTGTAAGCGACTGCTTTACAGTTTGTTTTTGCGCAAATGAACTTTCTTGTTCTTATTTCCTCTTTTTTCTTATCAAATGTTACAAAAATGGAGTTCCTGTCATTCGTATTAGTTCGCAAGCAACAATTTTTTTACATCAAGTTTTAGTTTGACTTATAGTTTTGTTTATATGTCAAGAAAAATGTGTAGTTTTGTTGCCGAATAATTGATAACTAAATATTATGGAAGGTGGAACTATACAAGTAGGCAATCATCAGTGGTTTTTTAATAAAGTTGATAAAAGCATTGTCGAAGAAAATTTAGAAAGTCATTTCTTTTCTTGGGGTGAATTTTCATCCCCTGCAAACTACATCAAATGTGATGGCTATAATATAGCAATGAGAAAATGTACCATCGTATCACAATTATTTATTGAATGTGATTTTCGAGGTGTTGACGCAAGTGATTCTAAATTTATTGACTGTTTATTTCTAAATTGTTTGTTTGAAAAGGCTAATTTTCATAAAGCAAGTTTTATTGGAACGGCAATTATTCAAGATACGAACTGCCAAAATGAAAAGTTTAGTGCTGGAGTATCTCAAACTCAATTCAGAAGCAGTCAGTTGAATCATTCCATTCTCTCCGGTTTGAGATTGGACGGATGTAGTTTTAGACATTCGGTATTTGAAAATGCTATTTTTAGCCAAGTTTCGATAGAATACACATCTTTTGAAGATGCCTATTTTAGCAACTGTACTATCGATTTTCTTGATTTGAGAAACTCTGCTTGTCGAGGAATAATCATTAATAACTGCAAAATTGAAAAATATGTTTCAAGCCTTGAAAAAACACTTGGAGGAATAGGAATTCTTCAAACATTAGAATATTGTGTTGATTTTGAATTGTATATGATGAATGGAAATAGAATTGATGAATCTACTGAGTTAGGTAAAAAATTAGAAGAAGTTTCTCGTAATTTTCTTTCAGAAGGAAAACTTTTTGAATTTATAAACATCGTGAATTATTTGTATATAAGAAAACAACAATTTGCGAATAGCGATATTTTACCTTTAAAATCTGCATTACAACTACTGATTCAAAACAACTCCGTAAATGGTTATCCTATTTCAGAAAAAGGGAAATTTTTATATCAAGTAATAAAACCAGCTTATGAAAAAATAATTAACGATGGCAATAGAATAAATTTAGATGATATTCTCTATTCGCTTAAATTAATGTTTTTTCTCAATATTAACGAATATATCTTGTTAAGATTATTGTTAGATATTTATAAAAATGAGATGCTAGCCAGTCAAAATAACTATTCTGATTTTTTGGCACTATCCCAAATTAAACATTATTTTCAAGTAATTGGATACCGAATCAAGAGTAAGGTATATAGAATAACATTTCACAACGAGACTGCTTCGTGGTTAGATAAAGATAATAGAAACGATTTTTATGATTTTTGCAGACAATTCGTTGCAGCGACAGTTGAGGGTAGCGATGACTTTAAACTCATTTCTATGCACGAAGGCTCTATTGAAGCTGTTTTTGAATCTTTCAACATCAATAATATTCTTATAATAGCAGCAATATTAGGCTTTCGTTTGAAAGTAGAGGGTGGCAGAATAACTTTTGTGTTTAATCCTGCAGAAGGCATAAAAACTTATGGCGAGTTTATAAAACAAATAGCATCAATCATTCCTTTACTGAGTGATAAAAAAGTTACAAAAAATAAGTTTGAAGGCATTTTCAAGGAAGCAGAGAAAATTGTGATAAATTTAACAAAATATGTAACAAAAAACAAAATTAGTGGAGTTGTAGAACGAAACAATGCGTCGAAAGAAGTAGAAGAAACCTTCAAGGAAACTCAAAAAACTATTATTCAAGACATACCAGTTGTTCAAACTTTAAAGTAGATTTTATTTTTTCTATAAACTTGTTTTAGCAGGATAAAAAGGATTGGTTATTATAGACCTATCGAACAGCAAGTAACCTTTGCTAAGACCTTTTTCTACCTCTATCGTTTGACAGGGTTTTCTTATTTTATCAATTTTTTCGTCATAAATATTGAGGAAGCCTATTGGTTTGTCTTTTTGGATAAAGTCAATAAAAACATTGTTTTCAGTATGCTTACTTAGCCCTGTAAAATATTCGGCAGGTACATTCGTAAAACCTAATATATGCAAAATATGAGGTGCTAATAACTCATGATTTCCAAGATGTAGATTTGGAATTAATGTCGAAGCTTGATATCTCGGATTGAGTTCTATGAAATGTATATTTTCATCAACCATTATGTAATCGCACCCATAAGTACCTCGATAACCCATTTTAAAAAGTATCTCACCAATACTATGCGTTAATTCAGTTATGTTGGTTAATGTTTTAAAAGAATTATTTAGATAGCAATCACTTAAAAAATCACATCCAGCGTACTCCATTTTATTAGGATGGTGAATGTTTTTTATAATTTGAATAGACGGTTTATACTTGACAATAGCTCCATTGTTCAAAATAAAACCAATTTGATTTAATGGCAGACTATTTTCTAAATATTTTTCCGTCCTTATAACAGGTGTGTCTATGGCTCCTAAAGCATCATAGTATTCATTTTTAGTAGAAATTTTAAAAACGCCTTCTCCACCATTTGAGCTTGACGCAGAGACTACAAAAGATTGTTCATACGTTTCTTTTAAAGTTTCATATTCAAGTTTTTGTTTAGGAAAAATTTTTGTTTTAAGGAGTGTCGAAGAATTAATAAGATTTTTTTTCAATGTGAGAGTCTTTTCTTCTAATGAGGAAGCTTGCTCAATCAATAATTTTCTTTGAGTTAATTTATTCTGAAGTTTTAGATATAGATAATAATCAATGCTGAAAACCGTTTTACCTGAATACTTTAAGTCTTCCGTCCACGGGTATGCTTGGTAAGTCCAAATGTATTTGAGGTCAATATTTTTTTTAAATTCAGGAGAGTGTTGCATAATATCTAACAAACGCATTGAAGTAATGTAAGTTCTTTTGCCTTTCGCGATTTCATCAACATAAATATTAGGAAATTTTTGAATTAATTCCTCAGAGGCTTGACAAGCAATGATTTTGTAGTCTTTTCCGGGTGTTTTGAACTCGTCAAAAAAATCAAGTGATTTTGCCAAGAACAATGTATTATTCAGAATATTTTTAATAGACCTACTCATATTTGAAATATTTGTTATTGATAGGAAGAGTTAACGTGTTATTTTGACAACATTTGCAAAGAGGTCCTAACGTTAAAGAAAATCTCTCGCAAATGCTTTGTGCTGTTTCCCAAATAGGAATTAAATCTTCTTTTTTCGGCATAGGATAGTTTTCCAAAAGAGTGCCTTTTATTGGTTTAAAAACGGATAAAATGGGCATAATACCTCTTTTCGCTAACTCTTCAACTCCACGTAGAGTGTCATTGTAGTCTTCTATCCCAACTACCAATAGACTTTTCACACTACCCCCATTACCAAGTAATGTTACTGCATATTCCAATGCTTTAAAATAGTTATTAATTCCAACTCTATTTTTACCTTTTATAATTTTTGCCGATAAATTCGAGTTGAATAATTCAATATTAATGGCAATATCTTGAACTCCAGTATCTACAATTTGTTTGATTATATTTAATTCTGGAGGTGGAGAAATCATTGCATACATTGGTTTTTGCGTGTTTTCTCTAATTGTTCGACATACATCGACAAAATGCTCCCAGCCATCATCTGGCGGTGTTCCTCCCGAGACAAGATAATGTTTTATGCGTTCCTCGTAACATTCAGTGTATTTTACTAACTCTGATATGTGTTCCAGCCGATTTTTACGCTGGATTTTCACATGAGATGCTTCACAAAATTTGCAACCTTCATCATTCATTACGAAACCGCAACCCTTGTACGCCGAAATACGCAATCTGTCGGTTTGAAAAGTTCCAATATTTTCCATTGAAGTTCCATCGGATGTCTTAATACCAAAATATTTCCCTTCGGGAATAATTTCAACCTTTAATGGATAAGTGATTTCTTTTCCTTTAAGAAATATAGCATTGGTAGTCTCATCTCTGCATAAAATATATGGACTGTTGGCTTTGATAGAAGTTGTTATATAAACGTCTTCAAAAATAACGAAATGAACTCCGTCTGAAACGCTATTTAAAAAAGCCCGTGACCCTAAATCAAATTTACCAGCAAGTGCAACTCCATTTAATAACAAATCAATTTTCAAGTTTAAAGTCTCTTTATTACCCATAATAACTTATTGTACATTTAGAAAAAGTAAAAAATTACTTGTTTGACAAAAGCATTGTACATCCAGCTATTTATCTATCAAAACAACAAACAATTTCGTACAGAATTACAAATTATTCTCGAAAAACTGAATAAAAAATTGCCCACATAAACAACAACAAATATAGTATTATCCCAATGCACAGCAAGTACCCATAATATTTAGTTATCAATTATTCGGAACCGAAAAATTCAGTTTTCTACGCGGATGTTTAGTTGTTAAAATTCTCTTTTGACTTTCCGTATTTATGTGTGTATAGATTTGCGTTGTGGTAATGGTACTATGTCCCAACATATTTTGAATGTAACGAATATCAACATTTTCTTCGAGCAATAAAGTTGCAAAAGTATGGCGGAATGTATGTGGCGTAACGTGTTTTGAAACTCCCGACTTTCTTACATATTGGTGTAACATTAATCGGACTGATTGTGTCGAAATAGGTTGTCCAAGACGATTTATGAAAAAACAGTCATTGTCCATAATATGATTAGCGTGTAATTTCCGATATTTTTTCAGCAAAGATTTAATGTCTGAGTTACATAATTGAATTATCCGTTCTTTACTTCCTTTACCGAAAACTTTAATAACTCCCGTTTTCAGGTCAATATCACTTGTTTTTAAGTTGCATAACTCGGAAATTCGCATACCTGTTGCAAAAAGAAGTTCCACAATAGCGATATTGCGAACTTGCGCTTTATAGGTGTAAGTTTCTGTTTTTGAATTGCTGTTGAGGTCATCATACAGTATACCAAGTATCTTTTTTACCTCGCTGATTGTCATTACCAAAGGCAATGTTTGCGGCTCTTTGAAACGGATTTTGATTTTTCGGAATGGGTTGATAAAATTGTCATTTTCATATTCTAAGTAGTTAAACATTGCTTTCAGTGAAGCAACTTTTCGTTTTACTGTTTTAGGCTTGAAGTGGTAAATCGTTTGCAAGTAGCCTTTTATTAAATCTTTTGATATTGCATTAGTATCAGAATTTGCATTTTGTTCTTTTATATACGATCGAAACTGTTCCAAATCAATGGAGTAAGCATTGATTGTCTTCGGACTTAAATTTTTTTCGTACTGACAATGAAACATAAATCCCTTAATACTTTCATTTAGTTGAATAGTTTTTTCTGACATAAATATTTAATTTTTAGAATTAGGCTGCAAAAAAAGCAGTTATAATCGGAACTGTAACTGCTTTTACTCTAAACAAACAATAAAAAACCTTACACTCCCGGTTATTTCTATTGCTTTGCAGGCAAAGGTAATTTCGTGTTTTATGCCCTTGCAAGGTCAAGCCGCTTCGCGGTTTTGGAAAAAATCTCCACCCTCGCTTTGCTTCGGGTAGTATTTTTTCCAAAAACCTTGCCGGGCTAAAACACTTCATTATCCTGCCTGCAAAAGCATCGGAAATACCGACTTGAAAGTCGGATAATAAAAATATTAAAAACAAATAAGAATGCAATTACAAACAAAATTAAATCAACTGCAAGAGGAAATCATTTCCGCACTGTGCAGTATCAAAGAATTTCCCGAAGGATTATTACCGCATATCGTCTATGTGGAAGAGGAAAAAGGACTGCCCTTATCCTGCGGAAGTTCCGTTTACAATGTCTATAATTTGACAAAGATATTTTCCGACGGAAGGTGTCTGCTTGAAAATCCCGAGACAGGAGCAGAGGAAAAACGGCATCTTAACGAAATCAATATCGACTGGCTGATAACTGTATGGAGTTGGTATTGCGATTTGTCCGACGGACAAGAATTGGAAGTAGTCGAAATCGGTATAGCAAAATTATTACAACAAATGAAACCCATTGCGACAGCACTTGTTACAAGTCTGTTTATCACAGATTTTACGGTTCACGATACCGATTTTATCCGTCGAACAAAAGCTGAAATGCCCTTTATCTGGCTTGTTTACGAATCGGGAACAAAACTTTACGAAGCAAATACTGTTCAAGGGCTTTGTGAATTCCTTTTAATAATGGATTATTTTGAACATCACTCCCAAGAGGATTTTTGTCTGTTCCGTTACGACGGCAAAAAACTATTTCCCGTATTCCCAAAAATTACACGTATACTGACAGAAAGCGAATTAATAAAAATATCACCCCTAAAAAAACAAATCAAATGGAAGAAATTGGAATTTTAGCAAGCCTAATTTGTCCTCGAAACGGACAGAGCAGGATAGTATTAATCAGTCGGCTGTGGAACGGCAAGTGGTTAGCCCGCTTCCCCGAAACTGACCGAGAAGTCGAAGTATGTGAACACGAATTTGTGCTGGATTAAGTCCGGCACAATTCTTTTTATACAATTACGAATTAACAATTACAAATTACGAACAATTATGCAGTGATTTCTTTATCAACAATTTAAAAGAAAAGATTATGAACAATCCGGATTATCAGCAAGGACTGAATGAAGTTGTCATTAACAAAGTACAACGAATGATTGACAACAAACGAGCAGGCGTTCAAGAAACCATACAACGCCTGACGTATGAAGGAAGCATTGCACAGGACTACATTGCGCCTGTTGGTGTTGAACTTCGCAAGGAAGCGTACAAACCCGTTATCAGATTCGAGAACGACGAAGGACTCGTTATGAATATGCGTAACGAACAGTTTACTTTGCACGAAAATGCCGTCGGTCAGTTAGCCGAAAAAATGAGTATTCCCACACAATACCTGCGCACGCTTGCGCGGGGCGATGAGTGGCAAAAAGAGTTGGCGGCAACCGTATTGAACGAACATTCAAGCTGGACAGGTCGGCAGCGCGTACTTGTTCGCAGTGTGGGAACAGAAGTCAGAGGTATATTAAGCGACAGTTACCGTCGACTGAACAGTGTTATGATACTGACCGCTTTCATTGAAGAAGCCTCACGGCAAGGCGCAGTGGTAGCCGATGCCCGAATGACAGACACCAAAGTTTGGGCAGAAACTATTTTGCCGATGCCAATCAGTATTCCCACGCAGAAAAACGGCGAAATCCTCATCTTTATGGGCGCACGTTTTTCAACGAGCGATTACGGCGACGGCGCGGTTGATATGCGGGCATTTTTGCTCAACGGCGCGTGTTTAAACGGAATGGTGCGCGAATCGGTTATGCGCCAAATTCATTTGGGCGCACGATTGCCCGATAACTTGCAATTAAGCAATAAAACCTACGAATTGGATACGCAAACCACTGTTTCGGCAACGCGCGACTTGACAAAAAGTCTTTTTTCAAAAGAAGCCATTATGCAAAAAGCCATTGAAATTCAAGGTGCAAGCGAAATCAATGTGGATTTCGACAGCGAATTGAAAAAATTAGTAAAAGTCGGCTCGCTGAATAAATCCGAGAGCGAAAGCGTACAGAAAATCCTAATGAATAATCATTATGAAGATGGTATGCAAGGCGATTCCACGCTTTGGAAACTCACGCAGGCAATCACGGCGCACGGACGCGAGCTGGACGTCCGCCGAAGCCGCGAACTGCACGAATTGTCGGGAATGCTAATGAATCGCGTAAAAATCAATTAAAAACGGAAGTCAGAAATCAGAAGTCGGAATTTCAGATTTCAAAATTTCAGATTCAAATTCTGACTTCATAATTCTGACTTCATAATTCAAAATTCATAATTCAAAACTCAAAATTTTAAAACTATGTTTACCGAAATTTCCAATTTACTGAACGATGGCGAAATGCTTTACCTCAACATTCTAAAAACAGGCGAAAGCCTTGTTGTAACAGTCCTTCCCAAATCGAAGGGAGTCAAAGACCCTGCGGCGGAACAGTTGATTCCGCTGAACTTAAAAGGCAGTCCCGAGGAGTTGGACAGCGGATTTATCGAAGCAATTTGTTTGCCCGTACAAAAATCAACGAGCCTGATGAGCAATATGGCGGAATATGAAAAATCAGCCGAGAAAGCCGCCGAGGAATCCAAAGCGGAAAAAGACCGAAAGGATACCATATCCAAGTATGTCAAAGAAGCGGAAACCGCCGAAAAAGCGAACAAGTTCAAAGAGGCGATAACCGCTTATACAAAAGCGTTGGAGTTAAACCCGAACAATATCAAAATCAAGCAAAAGATAAGTGCTTTGAAAATGAAACTCAACGGCGGTTGTTTGGATATATTCGCGTCAGCACAAGAAAAAACTCCGACAGAAAAAACAGAGGAAAGTTTGATTTTGGATGACGATGATGCTGACGATGACGAAAACGAATCGGACAGTTCTTATTATCCGGATGGTATGAGTCAGGACAACCCATTTATAAACTAATTTTAAACTTATAAACAAATCAACTATCAACCAATAAACTATTAAAATTATGGCACTGAATATAACAACAGCAGTCAGGGTATTTATCATAGACAAATCGGGCGTTGAAATTCCCGACCCCGACCCGACATTATCGCTTGAAAATGTAATGGCACTCTATTCGGGAATGTATCCCGAACTGACAACAGCTACCATTCACGGACCCGAATACAGAGATGACAAAGTAGTGTATCGTTTCAAATCCGTTATCGGAACAAAAGGATAAAAATGCAATGCAAACAAAAGACAAGGACAAGACAAGAAATGTACAGCAGACTGGGGAATATTCTATTGAGAGAACTATCCCGCTCGGACATTTCGCGAGGCGTAAACGGGCAAAAGC
>Ga0136643_10007483_pt1 | contig 15795 bp, 11 predicted proteins | sample TergutLab28metaG_FD_96883 | JGI IMG/M metagenome (GOLD analysis project Ga0136643, IMG submission 96883) | Labiotermes labralis P1 segment gut microbial communities from Petit-Saut dam, French Guiana - Lab288 P1 (version 3) (version 3) | ecosystem: Host-associated > Arthropoda: Insects >... | reverse complement strand
TGTGTTTGATGGTTGGTGTTGCGTGTGGGTGCGGTGGTGTGGTGGGTGTTGGTGGGTGGGGTGTTGTTGTTTTTTGTGTGGGGGGGGGGGGGGTGGTTTGTTGTACTTTTTGGGTCGGGGGGGGGGGGGGGTGGTGGTGGTGGTGGTGAAGATTCAACTCTTCTAGGATGTTAATTTCATGTTGATATGTTGTTACATCTCAGAGGCCTTCAACAAAATGGCTGTGGGAACCTTAAGTGAATCTCACATGTTGGTTATTACCTTTCAGTCTGAATTTTTTGTTTTCATGTTTTTCAATATGTCCAGGAGTAAGTGAGGAGTCTTTAGAGGAGTTACATAATACATTTATTTCATATGTATTGAGGTAAGATTTGTAGCTATCTTTCAGTCTTGTTGGTTGTGACCAAACGTGTGTTTTTAATGTGATTATTCAGGCAGGTTATGCCACCAAGTGAATCTTCAGAAACTATAAGATGATATTTGTCAGTACATTCAGGAAACTATTGAATCATGTTATGCAGTTAACAAGGTTTTGAGGGAAAAATATTTTTGGGGTAATTACTGGCTGTATATGACTAGTAATTTCTGTCTCTGTATTTTGAACTTTTGTTGCATTGAATGTGACTTTGTTTGTTTATTTATTAATCATTACTATATGTACAGGAGGTACATGGTGGTGCAGTTGGTTTAGGCAGTGTGCTACAAGCCGGAAGGTTGCGGTTTAATTCCTGATGGGATCATTGGTAACTTTGATTGAATCCTTCCGGCTGCACTATGGCCACGGGCTTGACTTGGCCTCTAATGGAAATGAATACCAGGGATTTTCCAGGGGGCTAAATGTGGCTGGTGTATAAGACTGACAACCTTACCACCTACATGTACCCATTGTCTAGAAATTCTGGGAGCTTCAATCTCCGGGAACCCCAAAGGCCCCTCTAGGCCTGTAATGGGATAGCTTTACCTTTTACTATATGTGCACAGTATTTAGTATATGTTGTGATTTGTGTTTGAAATTGAATGGAACTATTCTGTTTATGTACTGTATGAAAATTTAAAAAATGAATAAAAAGAAGAGTAGGAGGAGGAGGAGGGAATATTATTTTTCAGCGTGTTCTTGATATGATTTACGAGAAGCCACTTTATGTAACACAGCTTCACATGTGGATTTGAAAGTTTTTGTAAAAGTGAACATAGAAGTATGAAGGGCAACTGTGGGATTCCCACTTTTGAAAATAAGTTCTTTGTGACTCACCCTGGTACCTCTGATATACCTAAATGTAATACTATCATTCGTTGTGCTGACTACAGACAGTTTGTAAGATTGAAATGAACTGAAGGACTTGTCTTGACTGAAGCCTGCTTACTCTTGTGACAGACGTGTGCTTGGAGTTCATTGCTTAAACGTGGTAATTTAAAATGCACATTCTGGTATGCTGTTCAAGTGCTGTGGATTGTTGTAAGAATCATGTATGTAAAACTGGAATAAAACAGGGTTTATAAATTTACTGGTTTGTGATTCTTTTAACAGGTTAGGGAGTCTGAATTCATTGAGTTTCTTATTAAGATTTTATTAAAGTAGGTTCTTGCTAGTAGTCCTTTTAATATATGTTATTTTTTATAGTCCACAGCTGATATATGTGTGAAGAGACTGCTGGGTGATGGAAGTTGGAATGGATTAAGAAGTGATATAAATTTTAATGGCTTCTTGGTGGTGGTGGTGATAATACAAAGTTTGCTTTTTGTGATTTATATTCTGTACAGATTTTTGCAGAATACCATAACATATTATAGTCAGTCTGTACGTATGCATATTATCACTGTATATCGATGTACGAGAAATTAAGTTTTATTGAGCTGTTGGTAATAAATGTATACAGGTTGGTGAATAGGACGGTGGTTTCAAACTGACAGGAAAGGAGCAGTTATCTGATAGACCTATATTGATTGGTCCAAGACAAAAGTGACTGCTGGAGGACAGGTATGCAGTAGTCACCAGGAAGGAAATAAGGCTGAGCCTTAGGTAACATACTAGTGTTCAGTTCAGAAGTATATGACAAGAAGGCACATATATTGGAGGATATGAATAAAATCCATAAGTGCAGGAAAGTTTCTACTCCATTAAAAAAACAGACTGCACTACAAGCTCTTGACTTTGTCCAGATTGACTCTAAATGCACCTGGAACTCTCTGCAGTTGAGTTGTACTTGCGGAATGTAACCCTATACAGCGGATACAAATGCAGAACATGGATGGCAGACAATGACCTTGCTAACATACGGGTAAAATATGGGTCTGTAACTCCCATTTCAGGCCTGGAGTGTGCATATGATATCCCAAGTTAGTGTTGGACAGTGAACATGTTTCCACAACAGTGGTCAGTGCTTGTGGACATAGCAATCTACCAGGCCTGAATTGGCACATCCATGGTAAGATGCACATGGAAGAAAATATTGGAGGGTGGTGAGGTGGAAAGTTTAAGTTGGTGTGTGAGTAGTGTTAATGGTGTTGCTGATAGTGGGAGGAGTGGAGGCACATTGAGGCCCACTTGTGGAACAGGGCAAAACTGACCAGATATTGAAACAAATGAAAAATCAGGAGAGAAAGAGTAACGTGATTTAGACTGTGCAGTAAGGAAAGGAATTAAGGATTTTGGAGTGAACTGGAGGTATGAAGAGAAACAATAAGAGGAGTGGTTTTGTGTTTTAAGCAGATGGAGTAAACAATGAAAAAGTGGGAAGAGAAACAGCAGGTGACACTTAGCAGTAAAGTAGATGGTTGGAAGCAGAAAGGAGAAAGAATAATGTGATTTTGGGACTTGAAGAGAAGATAAATAAGAGGTACATTGGTACAGTGAAAAAGAATGGAACTACAGACAGTGGTTACTAAAGCTAATCATGTATTGAGAATGGGGGGGACAAAAGTCAGTGACCTATTCTGGTAAAATTTACTTTGTGAGAAGAAGTGCTGGAAGATATAAAATATTGGTACATTCAGAGATTAGAGTGGACAGAGATTTTTGTATGGAAGTGGGAAATACACTGAGCAGGTTAGTACCCTATTCAATGGATGCCAAGGGAGGAGGACATAAGGCATTTTTGAAGAAAGGTAAGTTGGTGATGAATTGAAGAATTGATCATTTAAACTTATTATTGAAGAATGAGAAAAATAGAGATGTGGATGCCCCTACAAAGCAAAGGTTGGAAAGCACTGAGGAAACTAGTCAGCAGTATTTGGTTATTGGAGGACACATTGGTTTATAAAAGTGAACACAAAGGCAAGAAGAAGCTACATGGGTTAGAGAGGACTTCAGAACAAGGAGCTTCCATCACTGGATGCTATGTCTTTGGTCTTGTATTTTTACATTGATCAGATGTCAAACATGTAAATTGTGAGGTTTGAGGTTCTTATGTTGGTTTTGATCATGATTTAAGTCTTCTGGGCTATGATACAGTGTTGATTGGTAATGCTACTGAAGTTTGAGAGGAACTTGCTGCTTCCATCTTTAGGGTTGTGCTGTTCAAGTTAACTCCTCTTGGTCTACTTAGACACTGAAGATATAGGAAACAAGCTATTCTGAATCTTTGGCAACTATTTACCGATCAGCATGACGTCATATACCAAAAGATTGAGTCTTCAACTTGCACATTGTTTTTCCCAGTCTTGTCTTCATTTTTATTCTGAAGGTTTAACTGAAATCACCGAATGTCCATGCAGAAAACTCTTTGGTTATGCATGGAGTCTGTAGACTGTATGACTTACCTTGTGATTAGAGTAATTAAAATGGTTATTAACAAACTGTGTGAGAGGATGTGGACAGTTCTTGGGGTGGGTTCCTGTGACTGCAGTGAAGAATGCCCTTTTTTTCTTTAAACTATGGGGAATATTTTGCTCAAAAACATTGTAGTGCCCAAGAATTTTATTTATTTTATCTTGTAGAAAACAATATCACATATGTATGAATTAGTTGTACTTTGTACTTAATTTAGGTTATCAGTCATAGCTTTTATGAAGTAAGGGTTGTTTTTGTCAGTCTTGTTCTTTGGCACATGAAGATTTACAAAGACACGTCACAAAGAAATATAAGACTGAGATCATAATTACTGTTAAGCTAACACCTGTAAAAATATAGGCTGCCAGAAGAGGATTCATGCTGGCAGTGATTTGTGATTTCAGGTGAAACATGTAATGCATGTTGTGTGTCAGCCTCAAATTCATCACTGTGCCTCATGTTATCACGTCACCTTTAAGTGTACATTGGTGTAAATTTGAGGATAGATGTGGTGTTTTGTAGTGCATGAAAGTAAATCCCATTGGAGCTAGAAGTAACACACTGACACACAAGCAACACATTAACCTTGATGTTATTATACATTCCAGTGTAAACTTTGTAGTCAATGGAATTATTGTTGGCATGGCTAGTTACTCTTAAGACAAAAACAGTTTAAAATATTATGTTATTTAGAGCATCAATTTTATCCAGTTAGTAATGCCATTGCTGATTACACAAAAGAATGCCATTCAGTTCTGAATAATAATAAATTACATAGAAAGCTAAAATGTCATATTTGTTGGCTCAGAGCTACTCAACAACATCTTTGCTGTTTCTTGGGAGAGAACCACAATCAAGAAATTCTGAAACATGTAGGAGATTGTCTGTCTAAGGTGAAATTATGTTTTGAAGTATGAAGAAGGAAGGTAGAAAATTCTGATCTGAGTGGTTAGAAGCATTAATAGTATTTAATCTGTTCTTACTGTACATTGTTTGTCAATGTATTTGTGATTTGTCACCATTATATCCAGACACTTGAACTTTGTCACAGTTCCACTCAATTTATTATCTTGGATTTATACTCAATATATGCACCACTGTTGGGACATACAGTGGCACAGCTGGTTGAGGCATTGTGGGTTCAATTCCCAATGTCACTGGAATATTTCATTGACTTCCAGTCATACTATGGCCTTGGGGTATACTCAGCCTCTAACAGAAATGAGTACCAGGAATATTTCCTGGGGCATGAAGGTGGCCAGTGCATAGGGCAGACAACCTTACCACGTTCATGCACCAATTCTCTTGAAATCTGGGAGCCTCAACCTCCTGGAACCCTCAGGACATGTCCAGGCCTGACAGGGATTGCTCTACTCCTACTTTTAACTTTACATGTACTAGTGAATCACAAACTTTCATATCTATAGTATTAACCTTGATATTGCACCATGTACACATGTGTGGGTGTCTGCATGCCCACACACACATTTGCACGCGTTCACATGAATATCATTTTAGACAAATTACATGCTGTGGTTTCCCAGGGCTGTGAGCAAGACATCTAACAACATGACATTGACCCTACCTTACCGTGATAATACTATCCTAATATGAACTTCTTCATGCTCCTTGCAGCATTCTGCCCACAAGTTTGGACTGTTACATTGTAGTAGCATTCTTCAAGGTGCTGGTACACCCTGTGGCATATGGATAATGAGGAGTCTTACTGAGAGAACGTTTGGTTGTAATTAGATGGCAGTTATATCAGTATTGTCCTTTGTCCATGGCATATTTAACATTCAGATGACTGATTAATGTTGTAATTACATTTATTTGTTGACGTAAGATATTAATGCCAACAGTTTGAACAGTTTGAACATTAAAATGCATCACCACTCAGTATCGACTTTTAACATAATATCATCTTTTAAAGTAAGGAAAGGGATGCAGCAAATTACAGTAATTTTAATCGCATCCAAAATGTTGGTATCTACTTCACACACTACCCTTAATGGCAATTAGAGAATTATTAGAAACTCACAGATTGAAAACAGAATGTTATTTGTAACTAAATCTGTATAAATAAAAAGTTATGTTACTTACTTACTCCATGGTGCAGAGTCCTTGAGAAGCTAATTGGTTTGCAGCTAGTCAAGAAAGTCCCCGTATTTCACGGAACCTGAATGTTCATTACCGCACTCACAAGCATCTGCCACCTGTCTCTATCCTGGGCCACCCCAATCCAGTCCATATACCCACATCCGACCTGGAGATACATCCTAATATTATCCACCCATCTACGCCTAGGTCTCCCCAGTGGTCTCCTTCCCCTCAGTTTCCCTGGCAAGACCATTATACACCCCCCTCTCCTCTACCCATACACGCCACATGCCAAGCCCATCTCATTCTTCTTGATTTTATCACCCGCACAATATTGGGTGAGGAGTACAAATCATTTAGCTCTAAATGTTATGTTACAATACTAAAATACAGAACTATTAAGCACAGCAGGATATTGATGCTGTGGCAACAAATTATTATGCTACAGTTTAGTTAAAATGGTGTTATGAAGAAGGCATATCAAAAAGTAGAAATTTTATTACATACCTTGTAATGCAAATTTGTATCACACCCACTTTTACATGTAAGTGAATTTTATTATTGTATGTTGTATGCTATGGTGGACTGTGTGACACTGAATTTCACACATTATGTCAAGTCCCTGATGTGATTAGTATGATATTTCTGATGCCCACCAGTCCACATTTACAGTATAGAAATGAATAATGCTAAACTGTCTTGTAGCACTGAGTGCACCTACCTGCATATACATTTTTGTCCTGGGTTTTCCATCCAGTTGTCTGGGCCAACACAATTGTCATATTCTTCATACAGGTCATGGTAGCAAGATAAATATTTCATAGATTTTGCCAGAATATAATATTAGCAACAACAGTAATTATATTTATTGTCAAACTAAGTTTAATGAAGCTTGTTTCAAAATAAATTAATGTCCTGTAAAGCTCCTGAACTTGATTGTAGGATAACTGTTAAAAATTGGACAGGAGCACATAAAATGTGAAACACAGTTAACTGGTACAAGAACCTTAAGCATGGCACTCAAATTTGAAATCAGTATACATATTCATAGGCATTAGCTGATTGGTGATTATAGTAACTGTGTTAAGAATACAGGTAATGGCATCAGGGACAAAGTCAGGTGAATGAATATTTCTGAATGGTATATATGATGTGTGATATTTCTGGAATTTTTGAATAGGGTTTAAATATTTAATATGTTTGAATTTCTTTTACAACAAAGAATTGACTTGGCAGGTTGTTCTGGTTGGTGGCACGTTCTGTAACTTTTTTGTTTTTAACCTTCTGATATAATTATGAGGAGCTCTGTAATGTTACTTTTTAATAAGTATTATTAGGGTGATACATTAAAAACATTGAGATCGGCAGACCATATAACACACATGGGAATACTATAATTGCATGTTAAATTTTAGTGGGGAACCTGTAAATTAAGGGTCCATTTCAAATGTCTAGGATAGGTGGGTGGATGGAAGTGGATCAAAAGGAAATGTGGCGTAAAGGATCCCTTTGTTCGATTGGTTTAAGATGTGGACCATTGGTGGGCTTTTGTGAATGTGATAGTGAAATTGACATTTCATGAAAGTGGGAAATTTTTTGTCAATTTTCAAAGGACAACACTGTAAATAGAGTTATTTATCATAATAAGAATTGTATAACATACAACTTACTCACTAAAGATACATGTTCAAAATCTTTCAATTCAACAGTAATTTTGTGTTGGATATTACATGTGTGAAAACTGCCACTCTTGTACAATCTGACATACAGTGTTGTAACGGCTGTTGTTTGTGATATGTAAGAATCATGTGCATCGAGAAATTTGCATGTCTTGTTGTAGCCATCCATGGTCCTCATATTGTTTTGTCAGAATTGAGGACATTGAGAGAGTCATAAATTTGTTTTCTTAACCTTGCAATTTATGAACTATGTTTTGTAACCCTCTATCTCCCCCTTCCCCTTATTTGTCTATGAATTAAATATTTTGTGGAAAATTTATATTTCATGTTTGCTTAGACATGCATGTGACTATGATAATTACCCTCTTTTTATCCATACCCAGCACCTGCCAGTGAAGCTACCAGCCTTGATTAAGTACCTTTACTTAGTGGCATAGAAGTAAAGAACAAGAGATTGTACATTATTGATGACTTTGGAATGAAAGATTTGAATCTGATTTTATTTTATGCATGTAAAGTGGCCTGGACATATAGGTAACCACTTGCCAAGATATAGTACTCCAATTCAGAATGCATGGAGCTATACTTTCAGCTCCCCCCCCCCCCCTATATATTCATGGAGTAATTATTAACTGTGTACAGAGACAAATTTGTATACATTAATTCTTTTGAAACATGTTGTATATGTTCAGTCAACTGTAACTATTTATCTGAGACTTAATGTAAAATGTAATTTCCTATGACATTTCATTCAGGGGCTATTTAAAATTGGGACACTGAATTTGAGGATACCAAAGTTTGAAAAATTTCAATCTCTATCTTCGTAGATTTGTTCAACAGGATTTACATGAACTGCATAGTAAGTTTATAAATCTTTCCAACACAACATTGTCTTTATAACCTTTATGTCATTCATGCAGTTACATAGAGCATATAAAAAAGGGTGGGAAAGCCCATATTGGGTGAAAGTGGCTCTTTGGTTTTCACTGTACCCACAAGCCAGGCTCATTGTTAATGCACAGGGGAATGACTGGTTTTGAAATCTTTATGCAAAAAGAAACTTTTGGGATAATCCTGAGACCAAAGGAATGTTAACTGGCAGATCACTGAGAATGCCTAATCTTTTCATCTTGACTCACTTGCAAAGATGACTGATGTTCTTCTTTGTTGTCAGGTTTATTACACTTTCAGGATTGATGTCCTGAATATCACTTAAGTATGACAGTCTTTCAGTTCTGGGATAATTCTCTTTTTTCTTTCATTTTCACTTCCATTCTGATCCAGCTTCTCTGATGTGCAAATGACATGTTTGTCTCCTATTGTTAATTCTATTAACCCTGCATGATCTTCATCTTGCAATTTCGTTGGCAATGCTACATTTGCATCTGTGAATACGAACTAAGTAACATAAAATCATGTACAGGAGCTACTGTAAGTCCAGCAGAATATTACATGTGGGAACTAATTACTTCTGTTCTATATGTCTGTGACCTCCTTAATTATGCTGTGTGTACAATATATCGGTGACCCATAGTCTTATTTGATCACACGTAACTAGTGCAGTTGATATGGTAATTAATAAACAGCCAATGAAAGAAAGGTCCATATTTATCTAATTTTGTGTTCTGGAAATTTCATTACAGAATAAACTTTATAAAATAAAGCGAATGACAGTTTGGTGTCATCCAAAATACCGAGGGGGACTACAAATATCCAGAAAAGTTGAAAGATGCAATATACTCATACTTCTTTCTACAGATCACTTTTTTGCCTAAACTATTTCCATTGTGTGGAGGTATCAGAACTATCTTCAACAATGATACATGCAGGAATGAATTCCTAAAACTAAATTGTAATAAATTACTTAATAATATGTGAAAGTCACTGCCACTGCCAGACTTTTGTACAAATCTAAATCATGTACCAAGTTCTGAAAAGCCATCTGACAGATTGACCATGACAAATAAAAGTTTAGCCCTGCCCTATCTTCAGATTACTCCGTTTTGTGTGATGGTGTTGTGTAGGGATCATAAACTATTCCTCATTAAGGCCATAAGCATTTTTATCTTTTTTACTTTCATTATATTACCTATCAGTGAGTCAGAAAATAGCAGCTGTTTGTGATGTGAAAAGAGCTGAGGTATGAGTTCTGCGAAATGTAGGCTAAAATATCTCGTATCAACCCATCATATCATTTCCATTAAAAAGAACAAATCTCTATGATTTTTTGCATTAATCTGAGAAAGTCCCTAATTTTTCATAACATCCCAAATCAGACTCTTGTTTGCATCTATTTTGAAAAACTTGTCTTTACTCTTACACATTTTAATATGAGACAGATGTGAATTGTGATTAGAAATTATGAGGATACTTCCTCATGCACTGAATAATTCTGCATCATGTTAAAATATATTCCCCGATGATTTACTCACGGATTTCTGGCAGCATGCACATCAAAATAAACGTGTTACAGGTCAGATATTTATTAAGTATTGTCATATCTGTAGCGTTGTTTCCTGTAAATTGAGACTGAGTAACAAACACAGACGTTAAAGAGGTCCTGTTATATTTCAAGACATTTGAACTTCTTTCTAATAAAAAAAAAAACTTTGACAAACTGAAAAATATGTTTAGAAAACTTTCTTTCGTTGCCGTATCTAACGCCACATTTCTTAGCAATGAACGTAAGATTATTTTTAACTTGTACTTTCATAACAATGGCATATTTGATAATAAAAAGTTGCTAAATTTGTTAAATTAATTGTACGGTCGTATGTTACACCTTAATTTAACTTCATTCCACAAAACTAACATTATTAATTAATTAAGCTTCGCGCCATGTGGCTTGTGGGGGGAGGTTAGGAAACGTGTTGGGAGACCACGTTTAGAAAAGGGCATTTGTGTATGATCTGTGATTGTGTGGGAGTCGTATGCTACCGTCTCATTAAGGAAGACTATTTATACCCTAATTGCCGCTAAAGGAAAAGCTATTAAAGTAATATGGAAACAAAATATGGCGAAGTCAACAGACATCAAACGCTGCAGACCATCCTTCATGTGTCAACTACACTTGCTCCTTGGGCGGGTTTACCCATTCCTTGAAAACGGAAACATGATACTTATTTGAAAGCATGAGGTAATTATATACCATGTAATTCAGGCACGCCTTTGTGCTAAGCTGACGTAGATATGTGGAAGATTGTGAAATTTGATTTGCGTAATAAGTACGCATGTATCGTTTCAAAATACTGGCTAAGTTACTGGAAAGTAGAAAGTTGTTGAAGAATTGTTTTTTTTTTTCAGTTACTTCAATCTGTGTAATGATGACAACAGGGACTATAAATTGATTTACTTAAGTGTAACATTTAATGATTTGTTTGTACATGAGGGTTTCCAACCATGGCACATTAAGTTTGTAACTATCGTCATTTGCACAATGTCACAGTTTCGTAGTCTCCGTGTTTGTAATCATATATGTACAGGATGTTTACACAAAGTTTGTGGAAATGTTTATGATATATATGCGTCAAATTTTTCATGTGCCTAGCTACAATGCTTGATTAGTTAAAAGTTATGAAATGAACTAATTATACATTTGGTGCGATGCCCATTTTAATGTTTTACATTCCCGAAGGAATTACGTGATCACTAATTGTACTGTGTGTTGAGTGCTGAACAGGTCAGGGTTCTTCGTTAAGGTGGACACAGGTACTGACATACATGCGTGCATAATAGTACTACGTTAAGCCTATCTTTCCGTCTGACATAATGAAAGCGGGCTGAAAGCACGGAACAATGTAATCGACAACAAACTTCAGGTTTTCATGGTTTTGAGAGTTTTAGGTGCTTTGTTGCTCACCAAGTTACAACTTGTTGCTTATCAATTCCTCAGCTTCTTCTTGTTGATCGTCTTCATTTGGTCCAATGGAGGCTCACAGTCGAAGAAATTGAAGTAACGAGATTTTGGAGGGGAAGAGGGACAATAAATTTATAGCAAAGACATAATTAAGCAATTCTGAGAGTTTCCAGAGAGCAGCTGCACGTCCTTTGGTTTGGAGGCGAAACACCTTCAAGTGGTGAAGAATGTGACAAGAAGTGGACTGTTTTTATTACGTAACAGATGTAAGAATATGAACTTTTTTTTATTCAGTCTAAATTTGGATATTTTCGAAAGAAAGATTGTATTATGGCAACGTTTTAATGAAGGTGCGAGGGGTTCATAGAGGCGGAATTGTTAGTTTATAGTGAGAGGGCTGCTTAAAACAGTGCAGTGCAACGTGGAATTTGGTTATCATCTCTCAGCATTTGCTCCAGGACACAAGAAAACCACGGTAAATCCTGAGAGATATGGTCAGTCACAGGACCTGTCTTATGCTTGACTCCTAGTCAGCAGTCCAGCTTTCAAGTGCGCGAATCCTAACGGTAGCCCCTGTATGTGCAGTTGATTTATTTAAACATTTACAATTAAAAGTTTATCAGGGGTGCACAAACCGCGGGCACTAAGTCGCCGGACGACTGTGTTTTGTGCAATGGGGCCTAATATTTGTTGCTCCTCAGTATGGAACATGCTTAGCGTCACTTTCCTAACCGACTACAATTTTGAGGCGGGACCAAGATTGTAGGCGAATTTGTGGACTTTCATAATACATCATGTTGAATGACAATGTGATTTATCACAGTACGCATTCCGCAGACAAAATTGATTTCTCGTGCTGCAGATTTTACAGACGTGGCCTCTGATGCTTGTGCATTTTACATTTATTTCTAAAGAACAGGAAAGAAGCTGTGTATAAATTTCCCGTGTTCATAAAAACAACAGTGAACGTACGTCTTGTATAAGGGCAGAGATTTTCTTGACAAACGGAGCCCATGTCCAGTGTTTCGGTAATGTTGCTTCCCATGTTAGCAGTTTGTTTAGCCATAACAAGGTTGTAATAGTTACGGTAATGGTCTGCTACCATACTTACACGTTTAGATACAATCAGGCCTGTAGTCAGACCATGAATACATTGAGTGTAGCGGCGTCTAGTGTGGGCGCATGCACGTACTTACGTTTGTGTTCGTACATAATGCTATATTATACATATATTGTGTTTACATACTATGTGTGCATCAGCGTTGAACGCACCTCTGTCAGTACCACAAAGCCAGTTGGTAGAGGCACTGCGCTACAAGTCGGAAGTTCGCGGGTTCGATTTCCAATGAGGCCACTGGGATTTTGCATTGACTTAATCCTTCCGGCAGCGGTATGACTCTGGGGTCGCCTCAGCCTCTATCAGAAATGAGGACCCCACGTATCTCTCAGGGGTAAAGGAGACTAGTGTGTAGGACAGAAAAACTTGCCACCTTCATGTTTCAATTGTCTAGAAATTCTGGGAACCTCAGCTTCCTGGAGCTCTAAAGGCCTGTCTAGGTCTGCACAGGGATTGCTTTACCCTTTGGTTACATAATGCGCTTTAAACCCTTGGACAAAATACATCGCACATACATACATTTTTGAAAATGGGTCATTTCCAAAATGGCGGTTCAGCACAGGTAAAACGTGGATGTGGTAGGGTGTCGCACGTTTTTCTTTAGCGGGCTGATCAGCGTGTTTGTCTTCGGATATTTTACACATTGCTGGTGGGTGAATTTCAACCACTTGCACCACCCCGGTTACGGGCGTGGGTAGAATGGCTGGTCAGCTTATCAAACGGACTGTTGATACTTGTCTACTGGGTTCTCAAGGCCGACGTGGGTGGTGAGTGGAGGAAGGAAGTTAAGTAAATACAGCTTCTGCTGCAGGCAGATGATATACGTAGTACAAGCTTCAGTCCGTCTTCACCACTTAGATCAAGCCTGTGAAATTCAAAACAGGTTTCCTACCCAATCTGAAATCCGACTTAACATCTTGCGCCGCAACATGTAATGCTATATTCTGTCGTCTATAATTTGTATTTTTTTCTTTATAAATACGTTTGTTTGTTTTTGGCGCGACAGCCCCCAGTGGGCCAGGACCTCCTCATTCATGAGGTTTCTAGATCACACACAACGATGCACCATAGTCGGTAAGACTCCTCTCGACGAGTGATCAGCTCGTCGCATAGACCTCTACGTGACAACATAAGACAAACTCAAAATGGACAAACATCCATGTCCCCGGAGGGATTCGAACCCACAATCCCTGCAGGCGAGCGGCCGCAGACCTACGCCTTAGACCGCGTATAAATACGTAATGATGTAACATACTTCTTGAATTTAATTTTGCCGAATTCGTTGATTTATATGTAATAAAATGCAAAGAAGGGCAGTAAAGCACCATAACCTATCAAAATTTTGGTAGACCACATCGCGAAGCTCTGCTGGACGTGTGTTTGACAGGCCTGGCTTGGACGGTAGCTGTTGCTATTTGACGTTTCTCACAATATTTCGTGGAAAGATCCTAGATTGTCTCAGGGCGGGAAAATTTGTTAAACTGCAGATATATATATATATATATATAATTTACTTCACCCGGCAGGTCTGCCACGCAAGATAGCAATATAATTAACTTTGTAAACAAAGTTCCCCATTGTTCTCTAAAGAAAGGCAAACACATATTCATTCAAAGCAGTGTTGCTCAAAATTTCCAGTACCACGAATCCCTTCTGCAAATTCTCATTCGTTCTTCAGACCTGCTCCACAGAATTACCTTAACTCGATAACCCTTAAGCGCAATTCACGCTACGTTTATATTTGGAATATTTACAAGTAGGGAATATACTTAAGCTGTTATCACTAAAATACTAATTTTATTTTCAGCAATGACAATAAAACGACTAGGAAAACTGAAAATAAGTACAGGGTGAGCATAAAGTCTTTTCCTGATTACAAACATTTATTACAAGAAAACTACTGTACGTGGAATACAAACATATTTTTTTTTTCGAAATGTAATTCAAGAAGTTTTTTTTTACAACACATTAGTACACTTCAACATGTGTTCCTTTTGTTGCACGGAGAACGTCTAATAGATAATCAATTCCTCTCCACGTGTTCTCCAACATGTCTTCAGTTACTGTAGCAAAAGCGTCTGTTATTCTTGCCTTCAAATTTGTAATATCTGGATCCGGTGTCGAAAACCCTTTATCCTTAACATACCCCCATAAAAATAAGTTAAGGGGAATGATACCCGGCGATCGTGGTGGCCAGGGTGTCGGACCATCTCTCCCAATCCACCTGTTTGGAAATGTTGCATCCAAAAACCAAATGTTACAAATGCTACAATAAACACATGGCATAAAATTTTAGAAACTAACTTAAGTAATGGTAAAAAAATATGTTTGTATTCCGCGTAATTTTCTTGTAATAAATGTTTGTAATCAAGGAGAGACTTTATGCTCACCCTGTATAATTTTCTGACCTAAATAAACCGCACCATTGGTATCAATTATACAACCCATGGACCTGAAGGAGACTGCGGACCCCCGACTGAAGAACACTATTCCAGAAACGTTGCCTCTCTGTGCGTGCTAGGAACCGGCACAACTGAACGTCACTAACAAATTCGGATGGAAAGAACAATATGGTGGTTCAAATTTAATAATTGTCCAACAAGATGCGACTGTATTCAAGTTATTATATTTTTGTAGGCAGGTCTACATGTTTCAGGTGTTGACACCCATTATCAGGAGCTCGTACAAATGTAATTACAGCTTCTGGCACTGGTCAACCGGGTCTACTACCATCCGCTCAAGTTGTTGAGTTGAAATTCATAACGAGAGTTGATGGTAATAGATCCGGTTAATCAATACCAGAAGCTGTATTTACAGTTGTACGAGCTCCCGATGATGGGTGTCAACACCCGAAACATGTAGAGCTGCCTACAAAAATATAATAACCTGAATACAGTCGCATCTTGTTGGACAATTATTAAATTTGATACAAGATTCACGGACCCACGAATATGAAAAATATGGTGGTTCTTCATTAGGTGCTTCTTTCGCAACGAAATAAGCACATGTGGCTGAAATTACTTTCGAATATGCCGTAAAGATCATTCTGCTCAATCCTTACTTGAAGCCAGCACACCCGATAATATGCAGCGAATAAGATCTCCTCAAATCGCCACTCATATATTATTTCAATATTGTCTCCCCTCACTCTGAGCCCCCCCCCCCCCACCCCCTTTTTTTTTTTTTTTTTTTTTTCTTTCCGCCGCCCCCCCTTTTGGGGTGGGTTGTTGTTGTGGGTTGAACACCGTGGGGGTGGGTGGTGGTTCAGAAGGGA
>Ga0136643_10007472_pt1 | contig 15811 bp, 5 predicted proteins | sample TergutLab28metaG_FD_96883 | JGI IMG/M metagenome (GOLD analysis project Ga0136643, IMG submission 96883) | Labiotermes labralis P1 segment gut microbial communities from Petit-Saut dam, French Guiana - Lab288 P1 (version 3) (version 3) | ecosystem: Host-associated > Arthropoda: Insects >... | reverse complement strand
TTCAAGCCATCCTTGTTTACCTGAACCCTCCTAATAGCGTACTCTAAAGCAAAGTTGATAAGCAGTGGTGATAGAGCGTCTCCTTGTCTCAGGCCGTTGCTAATACGGAACCTGTCAGATACATTCTTGCCTACCCGGACTCTGCTATATGTTATATGTGTGTATACATATATTTTATTTATATATATATGTTTGTTTGTGTGTATGTGTGTATACATATATTTTATATATATATATATGTGTGTGTGTGTGTGTGTGTGTACATATATTATATGTGTGTGTGTGTGTATGTGTTTGTGCTACAGCATTTCATAGAAAAATTGTTGAGATATTCAGGAGCTAGAAAACTGTTAACGGAATTTTTAACTACAAAATGGCTGACTATGAAAGAGAATGCAACTTATAAGTAAATATAAACATATGTACTAATAAGGTTTTCTTTTTGGATCTAGGGGGCACGAGGTGGCGCAGTTGGTTGAGGCACTATGCTACAAGCCGGAAGATCGCGGGTTTGATTCCCGATGTTGTTAATGATAATATTCATTGACATAATCCTTCCGGCCGCACTCTTGCCCTGGAGTCGACTCAGCCTCTAAGAGAAATGAGTACCAGGAACATTTGCTGGGGGGTAAAGGCGGCCGGTGAGTAAGACTAACAACCTTACAAACTTCTTGTACCGATTTACTGAAATTTGGGAGTCTCAACCTCGTGCAACCTTCTGGGTCTGTCCAGACTTCCGCAGGGATTGCTTTGCTGTTATAGATGTAATTAGATATTTGGACAAAATTAAATTTGAGTGGTTTAATAGGATAAAACTCCTATAAACATTATATATAATTGGAGAAAGTGTTACTACCATGATAACCCAGAGATAACCAGTAGGTAGTCCCAAGAAACGGATGATCTGAACTCAAAAATATTAATTAATGACTTAATTAATTACATTTCGCATAAAATACAGGCACGTTACCATTATAGAAATTAATTAGTAACCAAATGACCAAAATGACAAAACACATATTTAAAAATCTATTTTCTGAAGAAGAGTAATATAGGCACAGACTTTCACACGGACATCCAATAAAATATGCAGTAAACAATAATTTCACAGAGAACCAAATCGCATGCCGATAACAAAGGATATATTTACAATCAAAATGTCGTAACGCGTTCATACTCAGCGCACTGGTTGATAAACAGTGTAAGAGGTCTTTATCTTGAACCACTACAGACCAGCTTTCTTCCTCAATAGCGGTTTGCTTAAAACGCACTTTAGTACTGTCCTCCTCTATGACTCAGCCTCTCAAGTGAGTTTTTCGTAATGTTTTACAACCAAAATATTCCACGCAGTTGTGTGTATCCCGTGCTACTTCGCAGGCTAATCTCATTCTGCTGAAATTAATCCAGTGGTTTTTCAAAGTTCCCTCAACTAAGAACCTGTAAGCGTGTTCAGGATTGAGTCTTGAATAGGGATTTGCTTTGCGCAACTGACCAAGTTTCTCACTTGTGTGTAAGAATTACTACTCAGTTGGTACCAGTTCTTTCTCCGGTATTAAGGAGGCTGGAGAGCGAAGCTGACCATTTACGTCCATCTGGTGCCGAAGTTAGGAATGAGTAGCGTTATATCTCCCTTCTCACACGTGCCTTTGTGGTCTGCATAGGGACAATTCTACCATTACTTTTATAACAATGCGTTCTTTTGTTATGTGATACCTAATCTGATAAATGGTTACCAACGTTTGAAAGGAAACTGCTTCTTCCATCTTCAAGGTGAAAGTTAAGATACAAGCAGGTTTCTCAGAAGTATCGACAACAAACTACCAGTTTATGCGGTGTCCCTTACCATAAGACCGCACTCTTAATGTACCCCGTCGTAAGAGACTCACATCACATACATCCTAACACTGTATTTTTGTCTTCGGTGACTTTAAAAAAAAGAATGGTAATTTAAATTGTTGTAACTAAAACGATACGGTGACCGTCCCTATTAACTTAATAATATAAGCGTCATTGGTCTTCTGGTAGATTCAGTTTAGTGTTTTAACTTAAACGTTTCTAATAAGACGAGGTTTGAAAGTGAGGAATGAATTCCCTTTTTGGCTTCTGTAAACATTGTACTGAACCATAGAATTCCATAAATGTGGTGAATTACATTACACGCTGACAGGTTATGGACGTTTTTAAGGACAGTACTGAAGTTAAACATAATTACAGAGTGTTTAAAACTTGGCCGCGTTTTTATTTACTTGATTTCTTATGTTAAGATTGGAGTCAACCATTTTGTACGCGTGCCTGTAAGTAACATATACTTGATTGTCTGCTACTGCCTCTGTCAGTAAAAGCCAATAAAGATTCTGGTCAAACAATAACACTGAATATCTGTTAAGTAATTTCACAACTGTTCGAACAGAGCTTATAAGATGTACTCTTACTGGTCTGATTGCCCTTGAATCAAATTATTTCTCTGCCGCATTATTTGTCATTTTGCTCACAGACGCTAAACGAAATTCTCACGACAAAATAACTAAAAGTATGTCATTGTATGCATGATCGAAGGAGAGGAAACTTGCAACAGGATGGCTGAAATACTTTCTCAAGCTGGCGTCTGTAGCAAGCGGATGTTGGTTTCTTGTCACTTCTTTCTTGTAGTACGTCTTCTGAAAAAGTCCAGTGCATATCCATCCCCACTGTGTATTACGGCCTTAAGCCGATGGCCTGATTACGCACAACGGGATCATTAACACCGCTCGTAATGCGCTACGTTCTCAGAAATATACAAATAATGTTGTAGAATGATAAATGTATTATTTTAAACTCCTAAACCTGAAAGAAAGCGCCTTCAATAACATTAAGGGAGCAGCGGTATTTAGAAGATGCCACTATGTCTGAAAATTCCTGTCTTCAAGAACAATTGTTGACCAAATTTGTCATAACTTTGGTAACAACTATAATTATAAATTACATTAACAGGTATACTACTGGGCAGGCAATAATAATAATAATAATAGTAATTATAGTTATTATTATTATTATACTTCAATTCGACTCGACTGGTATTCATTAACGTGTAGACTTAACAGTGCCTGTTAATAATAATAATAATAATAATAATGGTTATAATTAAACAACAGAAACAACAACAATAATAATAATAATAGTAATAATCGTGACACAACAGTAGTACAACACATACTGGAAACTGTAGAAGAATATGTTTGATCGACATCGAGTTTCTGTTTTCGGAATGCATGTGCTCACCAGAGCTTACAACGAGGGTAGCCACGGGTAGTACTAGGGTTTGTCTACAGGAGTTACTTCTAGTGTCTGAACCCGTTTCTAACAGTGAGGCGTGTAGACTTGACAGACGAAGCACTTTTTACGAATTGGCATTGTAATAATTTCCTTTAAAATGCGTGTTTTTCGTCTCCCAATATTTCTTCCGCAGTACGGATTCGAGGTCTTATTCCACGGGTGGGAAGTACTCTGTGAGCCTGAGTAAGCGCCTGGTCCGTGGTGTATTCTATGTAGGATCCGTGCTGCTTCATCCGTGGTATTGTTTTCGAAAGGACAGAGCGTTTCGCCGAAGAACGGCTGTATCGTGCACAAGATTTCGAGGTGTTTGTAGTCTGCTCGTTTCACGAAAATGAGCTGTGGTGTTTGTAAATGTCAGCAGTCAAAATACAAATGCCCAGATTGTCGTATCTTGTAGTAGGTTGAAAAGTGTTGTATCTTTTAGGTTATGACCAAATGTTACTTTTGTAACTGCTAATGTTAAGCAGGGAAGAACTGGAAGCGTTGAATGCGGGAAGCAGGGAGTGTATAATTGCAATTAAATATTATATTTACATTTCAGTTGTTCGTTGGAATGCTGGAAAGAACATCGAGCGGTTAAATGTGAATCCTTGTCGATACCAGAACGTACAGATGAGGAAGTTAGCAAAAAGGATTCGCAGGAATATGAATATCCGACAGAAGATACTATTCCTATGGACAAGTTGAAGTTGTTAGGTACTTTTTAAGCTCCACACAAGATTCTTAATTACAGCTGACTGCAAGTGACCCTTAAAATGTGCACTAATTCAGAAAGGTGGCAAATTTCCTGTTCTAACACAGCAGTTTCCAATTTTTTTTATGCACGAACTTCCAAACTCTGTTCGCCTCTTTTTTCTAAAAAAGGGATAACCCACAAAATATCAATTTTACAGGAGAAGCAAAAAAAATACTTAAGAAGCTTTCCTCTTTATTGCAAATGAACTTTTTAAAGCATCGTAATGAAATCATTTGCAATAAGGAGGAAAGGTTCTTAAAAAGCTGTTTTTTGCTTCTGCTGTAAAATGAATGTTTTGTGAGTTGCCATGTTTTTACAAAATAGGGGTGTATTGTTGCTTTAATTACAGTAATGTAAGTGTATATGGGAATGTAATGAGAATAGAGGAATCTATTCTTGTGTTCCTTTCGGTCCTTGTACAGAATTCTTGTTTTGGATCACAGTTGCAGTTGCCAACATTCATGAAACAGATAAGATCAGTTGTGTGGAATGTCTTGCCTGCTGTTTCATGGATCAGAGTTTATGGCTGGTACTGATATCATGACCTCATCACTGGAATTTTAACATATGGTGACCACGAATACAAATCAAAATTTGGTTACTCATTGATACTGGATTTTACCTACCAAATACATTTAATGTATAACATAATTCAGACTGGAAAGAATTTTTGAAGTGGTATGGTATTTCTCCTTCTTCCTCTCCTTTTTTCACTAACGGATCAGCCCTGCAGCTGCACTCCAGCAAGAAATTGTATGAAACCACCAGCATACCCACTTTAATAATGAATTCAATTAATAAAATATGTGTATTCTATTAATATACCCATGACTGGAGTTCACACCTATCACACACTTTTATACAAATTAAATTATGCAACCTGTGAAGTATAGCACAGCAGACGTATTCAAATAATATAGGAACATAAAAGGTTTCTGTTGGAAGAAGGGGTCTGTTTCATCATTTGATTTTTCAAATCCAGTTTGACTTTGATGGAATATTATCTGTTCCTGGCTTTGATATTTTAATTTTTCTTGATGATGTGTGTTCCTCCATGACATTTAAAAAGACAGTGATTTGTTACAAACAGTGATGTTTGGTCTCATGCCTAACTCCAATGTTGGAGAACCATCCCTAGCTGATTATCCATGACTCTATTCAACATACCTCTAATAGTCAAACTGTTTCCTTTGCAGCAAACAGTGAAGTTTTGCAGAAGATTTTACAGAACCCACACCTCCAAGAGCTTCTGGTTTCTGTAGACAACTCCCCCAACCCTGAATACGCCATGCAGCTAGCTATGCAGGAACCGCTGTTTGTTGAGTTTGCTGATGAGTGCCTTAGAGTCACTGAGCCCATGCAGACTGCACCCACATAAGTACATACTTGTTTCTTGTTGATACAGAAATTATGGTATGTCAGTTTACTCATGTGACACTTGTCGTAAGTCAGGGCACAAATAAAGATCTGTTTTTAGTGGTAACAAAATATTGCATGTGCTTTAGAGTGTACCGTTAGGTTTATATGAAGGAAAGTCATTATTAGGCATAGGTGCTGTTTTGAGTGGATCATATAAACTGAGAAATTTTGACATCAGTAAAACATTTATAAATGTTATATATACTGCTTGATATTCAACTGCTTACAAATAAAGTAAATGAGTTTTGATTATGGGGCAGGTGTTTTGATTCAACATTGTTGATGTTCCCCTACACTTGTTCATTCCAGCACTGTCTCTTTTGTAATAGTTTTGCATTTCCTTTACTTATTAATCTACCTTATTTTTGTATGTGAATAGTTCATGTGTGTTTAATTATGTTCAAGAGTTTCTTCTGATAACTTCTGAAGCATTCAACTCTCATTACCCAAATCAAAGGATATGACAGCATTGGCTGGTTTTGTACCCATATGATCACCTAACTTCACTTCTGTTAACATGTACCTGTGGACCCATCTGAAGGGCTGTGGCAGTTGAATGAAGTGGCTGTAACAACAATACAACATGTGGCAAGAATTTGTCAGCATACCTGAAATTCTTGGCATCACGATGTTTGTTTATACATTCAAGCTAGAAAGTAGCATTTCTAGCAAATTTTCTTAAACATTTTGTTCACATGAAGCTGTTGTTTATTGAAATTTGATATATGAAATAAATGTGCTTTTAACTTGCAATGCTTGTCTCATTTGATTTTCTAATGCTTCCCATTACATGAACTTTTTGGTTTAATTTTAGAAGTAGAATGATATCCCATATTGTATGCATTTTAAAATCACCATATACATATGTGTGTGTGTGTGTGTATATACATATTTTCCATACCTTTTCATTTAATGGTGCTTGGCTTACTGTTTATTGTTTCTAGTTGAGCATTCAGTGAATAGATATGCATTTAATTTGTTAAAATTAAAATAAGTGTCTGCTCAATCCTTACAATTATTTATATTGCTTATCTCTATCCACCACTTGTTTTGGTGTTGAATGTTTTGTTGTCATGCACTGATTATGTAATACAACAAACTGCATATTATCATTGGTGTTCTCCTGTGCTGTTGCTTTGTAGTGCAATTCAGATATGTTTTTAATAGACAGAAGGTTATATTATCTGTAGCCTATGTCATCTAGCTGTCACTGAATTGAGAATAATGATAGTTATGAAAAAATACTTGTTAGTACAAATAATCTCCTATTCACATATTTGTTATTAATAAAGAATAAAGTATAAGGAGAGTTGTGAAGGTTCTTGTTCTCATACTGTTACACACGGTCTTCAGTTATGCCAACTTATTAAATTGGATTCAGTCATTCCAGTTTAGTACTAGTTTTATTTCTCTTGTGTTCCAACAAACAATTTCTTGAAACTCTAATTTTTTCGAATGTCCTTGTTTATAATCTTTAATCATGAATATTAATTTTCTGTGAGTGTAACATTTCTTTAGTGTTATTAACTCCCATATTTGTTAATTTTTACATTGCAAATAAATACATTGATATATGTAGCTGTAATTAATAATAAGGTTTATAGACTTAATTTTGTTGTATGTGTGGGTTTTTAGGAAATCCACTTAATTTTCAGGATTCATGAATCAGTTGTTGGCATGGCATTAGGAGTTGGAGAATAACAGAGTGGGGACTGATATTTAAATTACTTGCTTAAAGATGGGAGTGACTGATTTTGAACTAGCATGACACTACTCAGTATTCTCTTTAAGGTAGCCCATTGTGTTGTAACTAATTACACATAAACACATGCACAGACAGCACAAATATTTGTCTTTGTATTTCACAGTAGCTAAAGCACCCTTTCTTTGCCTGAGTTTTTCTTAAACTGCATTTATTTAATGAAGTTGTTTGGACACATTACATTGTGCTAGGTGAAGTAATGAAATAGGAGTGGACTTAGATATGCTTTCACTTATCGATACGGTTCTGATCATCTGACAACCTAACAACAGGATGGTGGGAAGTGGGTGGTGGTGGTGAAGAAAAGCAGGTAACCGTGCTCAATACTCAACTTTTTATTCTTCCTTCACACATACCATACAGAAAACACACATAGTAATCCATCATATGATGGGCTGCCAAATTTTTGCAAGCAAGTTCAATTAAGGAATGAACCAACTAAACTCATTTTGGTATATGTTGAGATATTCCTGCTACATATTTTGGTTGTAAACAGCCATTTTGTGTGTTATTCAGTACATTTCTTCAGCACCAGCTCTGTTGTGATGGGATCCCACATTATTACATAGAAGTGAAATAAAATATTGTTATGTAAATTCTGCAGAGGTTTTAATATAGATAATAATAATAACAATAATAATATACTATGTAAAATTTAGTGTATCATTTTATAATATACCTATATTTTGAGATGCTACAGTTTTATATCACTTCTGTGTAATAACATGGGATCCCATCATTATAGAATTGCCACTGTAAAAATGTAGTAATATCATATAACTTAAAGGACTGCCTGAAGGTGGTCTTTTCAACCAAAGCATGTAGTAGGAATACCAGAAATAAAATGATGTGAATTTGTGTTGACCGAATGCATTTTTTTTGTATATTCTATATAACGTTTGTTGTGCATTTATTAATTAGACACCATGCCATGAAGAAGCAATATTCTTTCTGAATTTGTTGCTTAGAAAGGCATGAAGGGTCAGATTCACACTGTTGTTGCTTTACACCGAGGGAAGAGCCCCAGTATGTTATGACTGGTTGCAGATCAAATGTGTATATGGTGCTAAAAACCATACCCTTTCTCTTTCAAGAATCAAACCCTGATAGTGTGGTAATTCAGCCCATAGTGTTGTCACTACATTGGCTGAGCTACCCTGGCTCCTAAAATTTCATATGTAAATTGAATATGTCTAATATTTGTCAAATGTTCATATTATACTGATATTCTCTACAGCTACTCCCTGAAGAAGTTTAGTTTTCTACTGTCCGCATTCACATTTTTTATTTTAAATATCCTTGATTCCCTGTTACTTTTAAATTGTGTAATTATGCTGTTTTTATTGTGGGAGAAAGATAGTAACAGTTTTTGGGCATTGAAATTATTGTTTTCAGTCAATTCTGAAATACTGAAACCCTGAAAATTATGGAAGCTGCACTGTCTGTTTTCCACAGACATGACCAAGTGCTGGAGTTTCTAACCATTGGTGAATTATGGTAAAAATATGAATGACTGTGCATTATTTGGGCTCTAAAAACCTTTTATTTAAGAACCATTTAGCATTAACTGTTGATAGACACACACACATTAATATGAGAAATTACAACTTTTTATGTCACTCATCCCATTGCATTTTTTACACATGAACAATGGCAACAAATTTCGTCAAACACAAATAAGTTACATGTTTCAGCTATGTCCAAGTCATCATCATCAGGCTGTGCAGCAAACTAAGATAATAGTGTATAACGTACAAAATTAATATGTGATAAAATTGTGAGCTCCACCTTCCTATTCGTGATACATTAAAATTTCTGTATTTGCTAAGATGATGACCACATATCTGTCTATGACTATTAAATTAAATGAATATTAGCTACATCAGTTAGTTGAAGATTAAAATTAAATAGTTTGTTGGCATTGTGGATTCTCAACCTCTTGGCATAGTCACCAGTTTGTACAGATGCATGTGGATGTTCTGGTTGTGCAGTCCATTCTTATGTGTGGTTGTAAATTGTATTTTTCATTTTATGTTCTTAAAATGTAGTACAATCTTCGAAACACTGCCATCACTTTCACAATGTAAAAAACTTACTGTGGTAGGAAGTAGCTATGTGGAACTGTTTTTTGCATATGTGTGTGTTTCACTGCCAACTGATTTTACCCTGTGTTAATTTTATACAAGTGGTATACCAGGGCTGGCCAACTTTAACCCACAGGAGGGCAGCGTAAATCGTAAGGACTGACCCAAGGGCCACACTTGTATATACACATAACGAAAAGAAAGATTGGCATACTGTTGTGCTGCCTCAAACATGATGACGTGTACTTCCTCAACATTCATTTGCTAATAAAGTTGCCATATTGTGTTCTGGAGACCTGTTATATAATGTTTGTTAAATGGTATTACTGAAACTATTCACGTGACTGAGGACTGCAAATACGTTCCTCGAGAGCAGCATGTTGGTCATCCCTGCTGCGTACTGTGTCTTAGTTTACTGTGCAGCCTGATGATGGCTTGGACATAGACGAAACATGTAGCTGTGCGTTTTGATAAATAATGTTAGTTGTGCTCAACCAAATTTGTCATTGTTGCCAACTTATGTAATGGTAATTTAATGACAATGTATACTGTTTTCAAATTCTAAACTAGAAAACTGGGTTTGTCACACTCTCAACTTAGTGCATGTATACAGGTATATTGACACTGTACCTTCAGGTAGCTTGCTTTTAAAGGTTTCATATTGTGTTTCTTGGGCATAATGGTGCTCTTCCTTGAACAGTGTGTTGCAGTTGGAAGCATGTTGTAACAGAGTGTTAGTCTCCATTCGTCTGGTTTTCATAGTTTCAACAAGTAATTTGAGTTCACCGCTTGTTTTTCTGCACTGCAGTCGGTTGGACTGCATCATGTACCAACTTGGCCGTTCTGGTCTGTGGCAACAACAGATCATGTCTGTTAACCTCCCACCCCCCCCCCTCCAAAAAAAAAATTCATTGTTTTCACTTAATATCTTGTAGGTTTATAACTGTTGAGAGCATTGTTCCTTGGAATTCAGTGTTGTGATTTAGAGACATAGTGGTCAAGATTTTTTGGTAGTTCTGCACCCTCAAGTTCATTAGCTAATGCCCAGTAGCGTCTTCGTAGGTGATGAGCCGAACCTTTTGGTTGCCTGTTGCGCGTGAAGATGCCTTTCTTGTTTCCTCCAACTCGTGTTATTGCTGCAAGATATAAAAGTGATGATGTCAGATACAATACATTAAAGAGTGCTGTGTGTGGAAGTTTTGATCTTGGACATCTGGTTGAACATTCAGTTTCTAAGCTTTCAAGTAGATTAAATTTTAATAGCCTGTATCTCTTTTTAAGTACTTTAATGTTTTGTTTGTAAGGTTAGGGATCTGTCAGATATATAACATATGAGTGACAGTAGCCATTCATATGAGAGTATCAAAAACAAAGGTATTATATATTGGCTCCTGGTGGGGTCAAAATGAGAAAGAATGTTCTTTTATAGATGTACTTACAAAAGCACTGGTTACAGGAGTTTATAAAAAAAAAATGCATAAGGCTTGATGGAAACATTGCTGGATTTATGTATAGCCTAGAAAAGCAAGATTATGATTTCTAAGTATATAACTTGGAAGTATCAGTAAGTGTGTCAGGACTCACACAAAATGCAAATATTTTTTGAGTTTAATAATTGTTTAATGTTTTCAAAGAATGAATCCCTGTACATTTGTGAGTGTTAAAAATTATAACACCTTGGTTTGCCTGCTCGGAACGTTTCGGTGTTTGAAGATAGAAGTTTCAGTCTGTCGTAAAACTAAAATTTTGTTAGATTTGTGGTTCTTACTGTGGGACTGTCTTCTCTGATGTGGCACCATGTAATCAGATATTATGTACTGACATTTCAGAGAAACTCTCCATTTTCCTCTGCCCTGAAGATGCAGGCAGAAGGATTTTCTGAAATGTAGTACCTGTCTACCAGACTAGAAACACCACATCCCACTAGAAATTACTCATGTTAAATTTTATGTTTTGTTGACCGTGCATCTCGATACATCTGTGTAATAAAAACCAACTTGATGCACCATTTATCCTCAGTTTATTTTGTCAATCAACCTCTACATGTTTCGGGCATATTGTAGCCCATCATCAGGAGGTATACTGTATGTGTACAACAATTGGTACATATTGTCCTTTTTAGTTGTCTGTCTGCTGACCAACCTGGTCAACAGACAGTCAACTAGAAAGCACAATATGTACCAACTGTTGTATATATACAGTATACCTCCTGATGATGGGCTACAAATGTACCCGAAACATGTAGAGGTTGACTGATGAAATAAACTTAGGATAAACGGTGCATAAAGTTGGTTTTCATTGCACAGATTACTCATATTGTTCAATAATTTTACTGCTCTGACTTTGATCCAGTGATGTTTCATACTTTCCAATCTGTATGAGTGATTAATGTCGCCTGAATGGGCAGACACCTTATAGCTGTTTAATTGTGCCAATGTATTGATATGGATCTGGTTGTTCCTATCTAATTTTTTGAAAGTAATACAATCTGTGCATTTTATAGCTCTATACATTGTTGAAGTTTGTTACAAGTATATTTTGTTGCTCAAGTATGCATGTGTGAAAAGTTGGGTCAGCATATTATCATATGGGTGTATGTAATGAGAGTGGACATTGCATGTTGGTGTGTTCTTCAAAACCACATCACAGCATCATAACTGTGATGTCCATGTTTGCACTCTTCTAGAAGGAGATTTTAATTAATGCTTTCTGTGTTAGAGTTGCTGTTTTAAAAGACAGATGGTGTTCCAGAATATTAAAAAAAAAAAATTAAACAATGTTTTATAAGAAATTGTAGACTTTCATACTAACTGTTATTTGTAGAAATTTTTTTGTGGTAATTCATATGTAACTTCTGCTTACAAAGTGCCACAAATAGGTAACTCAGAGAACTCAGGAGAAATGCTGATATTATTAAGCACTTAACAGTTTTCAGAATGGAGGTGGACTCATGTTTCTGAGCAATTTGTCTCAACCCATTTGATGGGAAAATTGACCACACTGTGCAGTAGATTATCTGTTTATACTTACTCTGAGCAGTTTTAAAGTCAGCAAAATTCCATATCATTTCACCCACAAAGAATCCTTGTGTGCGCAGTTTGTCAAATGCTTCAAAGTGCCTGGCCATGATTTCAACTTGATATTCTTCTGACCATACATAATCAGGATACTGAAAATTTAATTATGGCATGTTAAGCTTCTAATAAAGGTAAAGCTCCTCCCTTACCTGCCACTACGCTATCCCAGCTCCCATCAAGCTTGTGATACAGTTATAAATAATGAGAATGTTACTGGACTGTTTGTCACTTTTTTTTGTACAAGTATTTGGCTGAGATTTTTAACACATAACACATTTTTATATAAAATATACTTGTTCTAATAAGTTTTTTATCCCTAAAAGACATTACCTTTTCACTCTTCTATTGTTACTATGAATGTAAAATTTGCAACAAAATTACTGTCCCTGAAATAGTATATGTTGTGTTGTAGCATATATATATATATATATACACACACACACACACACACAGATAAATACCGCAAATCACATTTTCACAGATAGTGGTATAAAAATGTCCTCTTGTACGGAGGATATGTCACACATGGGTACTAGAATCTGATTCATGAAAGTATAAGCATTGCATCTGATGTACATAACATGCCATTACCAAATTCGTGAAATCAAGTTCTGTTGGTACAAATCATGTTGGTATATCTGGTGTAGAGTAAGTATTGCTTAAAGTGTTTGCAGTTGCAAGTTATTAACTTAACTGGGTCAATTTGTCACTAGTTTCATTGGGAATAAAGTGTGTGAGATACACACACACACATGAAAATACACTACACTACAGTATGCCCAACTATATGCATAATATTTATACCAATTTATGTGCTTCAGACAACACCCAGTGTCACTTAAGCCTTAATAATTATATGTTTGCATACCAAGTGAAGTCCTGCCAGGGTGTCTGCCCCATATTCCATCATCATGACAGGTTTCTTGTACTTGTGATGCCACGATGTCGCTTCCGTGATCACATTATTACATATGGTGTCTGTTCTGCCTGTATTGCTGTACCAACCATTATACCGGTTGAATCCAATCACATCCAAATGCTGACCCTTAAAAAATAAATATGAGATGAAGAAGGTTATACATAGTTTTCAGTTTCAAGCAAACATAAATATGTAATTTTTTTTTGGCAGTGACAATTTCATGAATAATGAAAAATTAATGCTATGGTGCAGAATCTTTCTGGGAAATGTGATAGTCACTTGGTCAGGTAAAAATTTTCAACCTATAATAGAATGTACAGAGCAAACTCTTAGTTCCTGTCTGCAGCCAGTTGAATTTGTCCACACTTTGTGTAAGATTCATCTTAACATTTTTCTTCCATCAATGCCTGGGCCTACCAAGTGGTTTCTTCCCTTGTGGTTTTCTAATTGACACCTTGTGAGCATGTCTTATAATGCATTTGTGCTACCTGTTCCACCAGTGTTATCTTTCTATATGTATTCACCTTAACAGCATTAGGTTCAAAAGTACAAATGATGAAACCCCTTATTATGTAATTTTCTCTGTCCTCTTAACATATCTTCCCAATGTGTTCCATCTGTGTTAATGCCCTCAGAGTGAATGATCAAGTTATACATTTATATAAAACAGCAGGTAAATTTACAGACCAGGAGATGAAATACAACATAATTTATATGTTCTTGTACTCTTATCAAGCTTGTGTGACAGTATCGTGGCAGAAATGAATGCAAAAGACGTTTTAACCTAGACAGAATTTGCTTTTGGGAATGTAGAATCACAAGTAACAGTTGATACACTGCTTGAAATTTCCCTTAAGTTTTCAATTAATATTAAATAAAGGTGAAATAAAAAAATTTGTATTTTTGTACACAGTAAGGGGTTTTTAATTTGGTACTCTTACATTGTGGTCCAATCACTTTATGAGAGTGGCAGTTCTAATGCATACAGTGTACATCTATTCTTGTCCTAATAGGTCATAATATGTTTTCATTCAGAGTGAAGCAATTGTTATATAAAGATTCCTAATTCTCTAATTGCATTTTTTTTAATTAGTCAAATGATACTGACTGTTCGATCTTCACCAAAGCCTCTGGCTAGAGCCATAGTGACAGGTCGAGTTGAATCCAAACGTCTTACATGATCAGCAACAGCCCTGCAAACAAAATGGACAAGTAAAAGGTAATATTTTAGAAATCTTTCCTTTGTCAAATGTCACAAGCTGTTGCCATTCGTGAGAGCAAGATGGTTTCTATCCTCCACTACTCATTATAGCAGGACATTTTTGTTTGTGGCAAGGCACATGATTGCTTTACTCAGACCTCTTTGTAAGATGACAGGCAGCACAGTGCCCAGTATTTCTGTAATCCATCGAGAGTCACGATCCACATATTTCATTTCAGTGTATTGCAGTGAATATTACATTTTTACACACCATGTCTAAAGAAGATGCTGTAAATATTTCCCTTCAGTTGATAGACATTTCTCATCTAACAAACATGTGGTTCATAGCATGGTGAAATTTAGAACTTAAGGGAGCCAAAATAATGTCCCAAACCAGTTTAAGATATTTGTACATTATTTAATGTTCATCGTTGTGCATTCTTCTGTTACAATGCTTATACATGTTAACATATTTTTATGAAAGCCCACCTCTGAATTTTGGATTCCCTGATACCAGCAATCTCAAATTTGCTGCTGTACACACTTCTAAGCTAGCAACAACAGTTGTTACATTTAATGTAGGATCCTGAAGCTTTCTTTATTAACAGATCTGCAAAAATTATACAGGTTTTGCTAAGCTGCTCCTTTTTTAGACTGTAGATCACAAAGAGTGAACAAAAGCTTCCTAGTTCCTGTTGTTTAGTGTAAGTGATGCATTTGACGAATGTTTTGGACTTGAGATAAAATAATAAGCTGATGACTTTATTACTGTTTAATGTTTAAGAGAACTTCGTAATATCATTCCAATGCCATCAGGATGACTAGTGGAAATATCTTTTATCTGTTTCCCTTTGCATGTATTTCTCCAAAATTTAGCAAAGAAACTGTTGCATTTCTTCTTCAGTTTAATGCACATTGTAAACTATACACTCACACACACACACACACACACACAAAGAAAATGTACTCAGGTTAATAATTTACCCACATGTGACTTTTAGATTTACTGAGATGAATAATTTTTGCACATTTTAAACTGAGAGTAGTAAGGGAAGTGGTTAAAACATGATTGTGCTGCATTATGTGTGGTGAAAGTTGGCAGAACTAAATAATTTAATGATGTTATGCAGAACTGACCAAACCTCAGCAAAAGAGAGTCTAGGTATGCACGAATGGAAGCAGCATAAACCCTGGTTTGATGAAGAATGTTTAGGTTTTTTGGATCAAAGGAAACAGACAAAAAAGCAGTGGGTACAGGATCCATGCCAAAGTAATGTAGATAATTTGAACAGTGTAAGACG
>Ga0136643_10007467_pt1 | contig 15816 bp, 10 predicted proteins | sample TergutLab28metaG_FD_96883 | JGI IMG/M metagenome (GOLD analysis project Ga0136643, IMG submission 96883) | Labiotermes labralis P1 segment gut microbial communities from Petit-Saut dam, French Guiana - Lab288 P1 (version 3) (version 3) | ecosystem: Host-associated > Arthropoda: Insects >... | reverse complement strand
TATTATATTTTATTTCACTTCTTCCATGCTCAACATGTTTCGGACCTTAATACATCCATCATCAGGAGCCTGCGACTTTTCTATTGTATCACCACATTGGTCGTGTATCAGGCTGAAGCCTGCTACACAGATACTACCCCAACCCAGCCACATCGAAACTCTAACACACATCGAAACAAGAACACACAACCAATGTGGTGATACAATAGAAAAGTCGCAGGCTCCTGATGATGGATGTATTAATGTCCGAAACATGTTGAAGCCTGCAACACGGATACCACCCCAACCCAGCCACATCGAAACTCTAACACATCAAAACAAGAACACACGACCAATGTGGTGATACAATAGAAAAGTCGCAGGCTCCTGATGATGGATATATTAATGTCCGAAACATGTTGAACATAGAAGAAGTGAAATAAAACATAATAACTAGTGACATCAAGTTGGTCTCTTATTCTTCATCTATCACAATGATGCACGGTCCAATATGCATAAGATTCTCCAGTGTTTGTATTGAAATTCATTGTCACTGCCATGAGAAAACCATGTCTCACAACCTCATTGCAGTATTCAGAAATCACACCAGTCGTCCCATTTTTCAGTCAATGGAATAAAGTTCATGCCTACCCCATCTTTAAAAAAAAAATTTAACATAACTTCACATTTCAAACTAGTTCGTTTGTAAGGCGTCCCAACCAGAAAAATGCAAGGTCTCTTTACACCCGCAATTGCTGCTGCGAACTTTTAACATATCTTACTCTCTGTTTAGACTGTCACAATAAAACTACATGAAAAATGAATCTACAAATTATCAAAATTTTCATTAAGCATTTTCTGTCTATCTGATTCTGCCCCTGTCTTACTTAACCTTTAGACGCCTAATGTCAACTGTAGTGGTCGTACCGCATCGCTAACCTCTAAAGTTGCATTTTATATATTTATTCAACAAATATACGTAATGAACATTTTAAACATGGTATATACTCTCCGTTTTTTCTCTAAAAATTGCAGTTTGTTTCATAATTCTAACGTATTTGATTACTGTATTATTCACATTTTATATACAGGATGTGCTAAAATTAAAAAAAATTATTCCGGCGCCAAGTGGGTGTCACTTCGTCAGAAAGTCCAAATTAACCTAATTTACTCTTTGATCATTTTTTTATTTACGATATAATTTTTCGTTGACAGCGACAGGTAATTGCGGTCAATAAGTACATTTACTTACGTTATGATACTTAGTGTTTACTTACATTATGATACTTAGTGTTTACTTCCTCACTTATGACACAGCAGAGAAAATGAAGAGAAAAATTATTAATGATAATAATGTATTAATCGCGGTAGCACAGTGGTTAAGGTGTTGTGCTACAAATTGGAAGGTCGCTGGTTCGATCCCATTGGAGATTTCCATTCACATAAAATCCTTCCGATCACACTATGGTACTGGGGTCGACTCAGCCTCTAACAGAAATAAGTACCAGGAGCATTTCCTGGGGGTAAAGGCGGCCGGTGCGTAAGGCTGACAGCCTTACCACCATCCTGTGCCGTTGTCATAAAATCTGGGAACCTTAACTTCCTGGAACCATATGGGCCACTCCAGGCCTGTAACGGGAGAGCTTTAATAATGTATTAAGAACCCCGTTTAGCCTAGTCGTTACTACATGTACTGGGCAGTTTAGCGTTCAGACATTCTACATTCTGCTCACATTTACCTTTTCTTTTATGACTCTGAGAACAGACAGCGATTATTTCCTTATGCGGCATTAAATGATTGTATTTTTTTATAGCCGAGTACACAGTTCGTTTACCGCGCGGTAAGAACTGAATCTTTAAATATAATTCAGGTTAATCTTAGACTTTAAAGTGTAAATGAATGCAACTGATTCTGGATGCAGGCTGACACACACAATTACCACCCTGTTTGTAAAGAGACAATTCTCGTGGTAAATCTGAGTAAAAAATGTAGTTGAATGTTACACTTTTCGGATTTATTTTACGCTGCCATAATACGTTTACAAGTGCGCACAATATATGTGCGTTAACAGCCAGGTTCGGTCTGACTGACTGTGCGTGTCCGCAATCCCTTCTGTCCCATTTAATGACATACGCAGCACCTTGTAGCTTCAAAACGTTCCCGGAATAACTTTATTTCTAACAAATACACATAATTACCGGAATTTAAGCTACACTTATTTCAAAATATTCCCCTTGTGCAACCACACACTTTTGTCACCGATTGTAAATGTGTATGAAACATATCTGGAAGCCGTTTTGTGATAACCTTTTCAGCTCTGCCGTCGCATTCTCAATGACAGTAATATCACAAAAGCGCCTTCCTTTCATTGCTGATTTCATTTGAGGTAACAAACAATAATCGGCTCTAGCCAGGTCAGGAGAGCATGGGGGATGCTCCAGTGTTGTCACGCTTTTCTTTGATTAGAAATCGTGGATCAAAACTAATCGGTGTGCTGGAGCAGTGTCATGATGGAGAAATTAACTGATGGTTCTCCATTTTTCGGGACGTTTTCTGGTCGCATGCCTAAGGCGACGAAGGACGTCAATGTACGTCTCTTTATTCACAGTTTTACCTTTGAGGGGTGAACTCATAATTATAACCAGTGAATTCCGGGAACTTTCTGAGGCTACGACTTTCTTGAAGCAGCAGCCTTTAGCATGAATCTTTCATACGTAGAAAATTACGACCCATCAAAAGGCAGCAATTGTTCAACAGATATTTTGCCCTTATTAGGTTTTTGGAAGCTTGTATTAAGGTTGTGTAATTAAATCCTTCATTATTAATAATCGTACTTGTACTAAATGTGCACAAAATTAACCTGCTTTCGAATCGATTATTACGCACATTACCCAGAGTTCCATAAGTCGTATTTCTTCTAGTAACTTCTTAAACGGCATTTTTGGCAGCCAGTCACGCTAGATTGTTGTTTCATATCGTTGTTTGCTTCTTCAGCCAGTGTTCGTACCTCAAAGAAAACTCAGTGCGTCTCAATTCTAAAGATAAATCACAGCGCAATATCATAAATTTCGATATCTGTTTATAGTTTATATTATATTTGTCCGATTTGCACCGAAATAGATGTGTTTCGAAAAATTTTAATAAGAATCTCAAATTTGGAAAGTCAGGACTGTTTCAAGTAGAAATTCGGACAGATATGATGAGGATGGTAGCCGCTTTTCATAGCTGCTTCACGTAAGCGCCTAAAAACCAGGTAGTTTTTAGTTCGGGAGTGAAATGTGTTACGCTCTGTGAGTAGCAACATAAATTAGAATTTTGTAGAACACATAGCTTATAAAAAACTTCACGTTGTAACGAAACGTGTAGCACCTATATTGCATAACGCCGAGGTTCAATAACCTTGAGCCAAGAACATTTGAATCTTTTGTTGTAAGTAACCTTACAGATTGGAATGGGCCCAAATCATTGGCACCAATTCCCTGGCTACTAATTTCTTGTTGCTGTTATGTTTTAAAAAATGTATTTTCGTGTTAAACTTTTTTACTTATGAGAAGAATTCTTGTACTCGAATTGGGCACGTCACCTTATACAATGCGAATGTCCTAGAGTAACCTCGTATGTCTCTTTGCTAATTTACTTCCGAAAAGGTAAGTTAAAGTGCACCCTTGTACAGGCACTGAGGCTTTGTAAAGGCAGTATGGCCCATAAAGGGAGTAGAGTTATAGCTCTACTCTTTCTTGACCACGGCATTAGTAGGGGGTGAGGGGTTAGCGTCACGCCCGGGCCGCTTTTTACCCCTGGGAAAGACCCGGTACCCATTGTACAGGAGGGTGGGTAGGCCAAAGTGTCGGTCTGGACAGCTGTGGAAACTCTCGCCCCCACCGGGATTCGATCCCCGGATCGTCCAGCCCCGTAGCCAGTCGCTATACCGACTGAGCTACCCGACCCAATTACTTCTGATGTGGTACGGAAACCAATATGTAATGGCTGAAGCTCTTTGACTGGATATGACTTCGGTAACGAATTGTAAAATTCCTATATCTAGTAATAACAAAAAAATGATCCTCCTCCCCCAAATAGCAGGGGTAAATGATCCAGTAACTGGGTCAGTAAGGCCATGTGGGGCTGCTACTCTTGATCCCCTTTTCGCTTCGCAACCCTCCCAACAGAGGGATCGTTAAAACCTGGGGAAGATTTCTGAGTTCGCTCCATCAGGAGGGGAGAGCAGTGACGTCATCAGATCATCTAGGATCAAAGTGGTATATGGATGGCCATATTGCACATAGTCTTTCTGTGATGAGCTGTAGAGCGGTGACTTCTACTGGGCGTTATGTCAAGGTTGTGTGCAAGTTTAAATCCTGAAATTAGAACGATGTGAATTGTCGTTCGGACGTTCCGGCTTCGTTACTGCAATTGTGAACACCCAGTTCAAGTTGTGATGGCTGACGATATATGGTAGAAGAAATTCTGATAGTACTCGGAGTCTAACCCCGCTCTTAAATCTCATATCCAGTCTGCTGACTGAGGCACCCAAGTTGCTAGGCTTACTCTAGTAACAACACAACTAACAATGTCTAACCTCTTGTTGGTTTCTTTGTTTATTTGATTACGCCGTGTCAGTCAATTTATCCTACATACAATACCATGGACGTGAGTCACGATCGTAGTGTGAGTCACACAGCGATCGCCATGGTTACCGAGTTGCCATGTTCTATGCAAGGTATGCACTTAGGCTGAAGAAACAGTTGAGCATCTATTGTGCTCTCGGTGAGGTACCAGCTGAGGCTGGGAAAAAAAAAAGCAATTGAGCTTTGATTGTATTTTGTGTGAGGTACGATCTAAGAACCTTAATCCAATACTGCTTGACCCTGAATATGAAGGAACTACCATAATCAGAGACACCGTTTGCCATTTATCATTAGATACGCCCTAAGGTTTCGCACGAATTACCATCGTCAATTTGTAGAAATTCTAAGTTATCCCGTGCAATAACGAACACAGACATAAATTTTGTAGCGAAAGAACTGTACTTTCTTCAGGGACGTGAAAACACCATATAATTTATTTTGGTGAAATCATTTAACCTTTTGACGCCTATTGTCAACTATAGTGGTCGTACCGCACCGCTAACCTCTAAAGTTTCATTTTATATATTTATTCAACAAATATAGGTACTGAATATTTTAAATATGGTATATAATCTCCGTTTTTTTTTCTCTTCAAAATGCAGTTTGTTTCATAATTCTAACGTATGTGTTTCCTGTATTATTCACGTTTTATTTACAGGGTGCGTTAACATTTAAAAAAATAATTCCGGCGCCAAAAGGTTAAGGCGACAGGCCTGTCTCTGTCTTCAACGTGTGTACCATCTACTGTGAAACTGGAGCCATTAGTTTCTCTAGAAGTGTCTGTGCCTGTGTTAAAACAATTATGCCGTCGAGTCCGAAGAACCGTTAGTCTCCGGTGATTACTTCTTCAAAGAGAAGGAAATTACTAAGTAAGTACGTAGCACTCTGGAATATAACAATGAAATCTTTCTCTGTTACGCATGTGCAATAGTTGAACTATAATTTTTATTTGTTAAATTTCAAAATAAACCTTGAAACTTACCCCATATTCCGTCTACTGTCATTTGTCCAACCACAAGACCCCATTAGAGCGTTGCCTGCTGTTTCCACTACTTCGGTATCCGGAGAAACCAGAAACTTATCTCAACACAAATTAATTTCCGTCGGTTTAAAATATGATCTCAGTACCTGCAGGAAGGTTTGCATTGTGGGGTGTGGTGTATATAACCCTAACAAACACTTGGGGAGTTTCAATGTCTACACTGCTATTGGTGAAATCCTGGCTACACCGGAACTGGGCGTTGAAAGGCATGTTCTTTAGGCCGGCCATATCGATAGTTGGCCGGCGGTTCTACGTCGCTTAATGATGAGTGCTCGCCGCCATTTCCCACTGCATTGATTGAAGTACCGCAAGTCAACCGAAGAAAAGAGGCAATTAGAATCAGAAACTGAATGAGAATATCACTTACAGAAAGCAAGATGATTATGATAATAAATGATAGGTCAATTTTAACATTTAAATCATAAATGAATAGTTTGCTATTCAAAACATTGTTATTATTATTATTATTATTATTATTACTTTAAATGTTTTGTGAATTTCATACACTTTCACAGATATTGATTTGTGACTGCGGTATTGGCGTGTGAGTGAAAGCGCTTGATTCATATTTGTGTTCTTTGTTTTGTGTTGTGAGTTGTTCTTTGTTATTATTGTTTTTGTGTTGTGTTCATTCTGTTATAGGCCACTTGGCTGTTCACTCAGTAATAAGAATTTAGTTAAATTATTATTATTATTATCATCATCATCATCATTATGCTTCTAATTTGATTTGGGAACTGTTCTTTTCTTGGTTATGTGCAAAATTTAAATGCAAGCTAAGTTGTTGTATATGTGGAGCTGAAAACTCAGAGGTCTGTCCCAAGACTGATAAACTGCAAGAGAATTGTTAAAACATGAACTTCGAAAATTACACAAGGACGTCCACGTTGTTACCTTTATTAAGCTCCGTCGCCTTAGACACATACAGCGAATTGGTGATGCAAGAAATGCTAAAAAAAAATATACCAAGCCAACTTACATTGTCAGCGACATAAGGGGAGGCCCAAATCTAGATGGAGGGATGGGGTAAAGAATGACATACGAAAATTATTCGACCGGAATTTTTTCACCCCTCAGCGTGACAAACACTGTGTACTTTTTTAAAACTTGATTTTGCATTTTACCTTGTAAATTTCTTCTCATTTTTTTTCTCGCAAGTGTTGGAGTGGTCTAAAAAAATTGATTTAAGCGAGATATGTTGTAAATTTCAATTTAAACTTCACGTTGTGATATGATTGAGGAAGGTATTATATTCGTCAATTATAGCATATTTATCTATTTCTGTGCTATTTATGTATGCAACATATTTCGACCACATAGTCCATCATACCTGATGATAGTCCCCGTAGCTGAAACATACCGTGTCTATAAATCATATATAAATATTTCGTCATGTTTGGCCGATATATAATACCTTTCTCAGGATGTTATGCTCAGCGCAATGTTGCTTACCATTGTCATTCTAGTCCAGAGTGTAGTTAGAGAAATGAATACTGTGGAGGCGAAGGAAACATATGATAAACAGAAATGAGAACAAATATCATATTTTCGATTTTCATTATTATTCCTCATTCATTTTCTTTCTACAATACAAGGCACACACAAATATACAGTTACCAAAATACCGAGGTGAAGCGGCAAAATATAGGTACCCGGGAACGAGGCGAAAATGGCACAGAATTTGTACAGCATTAGCAAGTCCATTGCTGTCATTCATTGCGAAATGCTGCAAACCTTATTTTTCTTGAGCCACGTCAAAAATAATGCATACAGGGAGGAGATAGTTGAAAATATTTACGTTTTGTATAAGTAACGCACTAACAAATGCACATGTACAGTATTTAATAATCTGAAATTTACATAAAAACGCTTAAAACTCTCCTACTCGTTTCGATCATCTTCAGGGAGCATACTTTGTTCCTTGAGTGTTTAAAACACTTAGTAATTTACTTCTTTATATTAATTTGTTGCTGTGGCAGCTGCCACAGCAACAAATTAACCTTTTAAATCCTACTGGTTATGTAATGCGCCTCCAATTTAACATTTAACAACTGTACTTTCTGCCCACACTGTATTGTCGTGTTTTGTATTTATCTCAGAACAAACAGCGTCTTGTGCCACTTACAGCATAAACTGATTGGTTTTTATAACCGACATGAAAACTGTTTACAGCGCGGTACGGACTGCGTCTTTAAATTAAGCGGTCTGCGCTTCGTCTTTGATGGGTTAATGTAACGAAGCAAATCACTGAGTGTATTAAACTGTAACTTTAGCAAGGAACAATGTATGCTCCCTGAGAATGATCGTATGATCGAAACATGTAGGAGTGTTTTAAGAGTTTTAATGTAAATTTCAGATTATTAAAGACTATGCATGTGCATTTGTTGGTGTGTTACTTAAATAAACTACAAAATGCACGGTGCAAAGATAAAGATTTAAGTTTTGAATCACATTGCTTACACATAACGTAATGACTCTTATTAAGATCTGTAATGATTTTGATGACAGACACCCGATTAATAATCGCAAAGGTAAAGCAATTCCTACAGAGGTTTATTAAGTCCTAGAGGATTCCGGGAGTTTGAAGCTCCCAGATTTCAATACAATCGCGATTTAATAATACGTAATTTATTTCCACTTTCCGACAATTCACTTTTATTAATTTATGGCAATATTTGATTAAGTTTGATTTATAGAAGCATTAGAAACACGTTAACCTAAAAGCGACCACGCAAGGGACCGTTCAGCTAAATTATAATCCAGCTTATATTTTATAACAATTCTAACAAACCCTTGAATAAAAGAAAAGCATATTTATTCTTATATCATGGCTGTTGTATTTTACTTCATTGTTGCCCGAATGTTTTTGTTTCTGTATTCGGTAACGCAGACTTCTTTTGACTTTTCCTAATATTAAGCCATTGCCAATAAGATGGCTTCCTGGACTCTGCTTGGCCTTCGTTTATATTATAGCGATGCGTTTCGTTCTCTAAATTTACATGCCTCTAAAAGTTTCTTGGTTTCCACTGATACATGCTCCCCTTGTATCTAGTCTCTGAGCATGATAGCTGTTACGGGATATCCCGTCGGATTCAAGGTTCCTACGCGATAAGGCTTCTGTGCGGCAGGACAAAATAAAAGGGACACATGGAATTAAGCTTTCCTGGCCGTTGTATAGCCTTCAATAATAATGAACTTTATTTAATATATCTTCAGTTACTTTAAAGTTGGACATTTTTAGTGCATTATTGGCCTCCGATATTGTTAAACGTTTCTGAAAGACATTCAGCTTTATCTAATATCGGGCGATTGTTGCAAGTTTCTTAACTTCCCTAGTTTTCATTGTTGCAACACGCTGCTTGAATTATGGATGAATTATATACTGTTTCATAACTTAATATACTGTTCCGCCAATTAGGCGATCGTATGCTTCGCGGTATCTAATAGAACCTAATCATAGACACAAGCAGAGCAAGGAGAGAAACATCCGAACCTTGCATGTGGGAGTGTAGAAAGCATGGCAGAATACAAATTTCACGAAGTTAGTTTACGCAACTGTATCCGTGTTATGTAATTTTATTAATTTGATTCACTCATGCTGAAGATATAATTGACTCTTTTACGAGAAACATCTTCCCAGATACGCAACTGTTTAAGAAATCAATGCTTGTTGATACATGAAACTTTTCTCTTGAAGGATGGAACGTAATCTGTTCCATTTAAAGACGCAGTTCGTACCTTAGAGTAAACACTTTCCATTTCAGTTATAAAAGCTAATGAGTTAATGTCGGTTAAGGAAAATGTCGCTGTTTTACTGAATGTACAAATAAAATTTTAAAATAAACGGTGTGGGCAGAGCGTAGAATTTGCGAGGGCTAAACCTGTTGGAGCGTACAGCAACCTCTAGGCTTTTGAAGGTTAACTGTCTCCTGTATTTGATAAAGGTGACATTGCACAAACAAGAATTTCTGCTCCTCTTATTCTTCCATATGCTAGCGTTTTTTTTTCCCCCGCTGATTTCGTTTCAGTGCAGCGATTCATTCCATGCTTACAAAATAGGGTTTTTTTTCCTATAAGAAACCAAATTATCCACTAAGCCCCCCCCAGGTTTATATTATTAGTTTTTACGTAGTAATGATAATTCGTATTTTTAATTATAATTTATTAATTAGGAAATCTTCATAAGGGACTGAATTTTATTAAACATTTCACCTTCAAAATCTGTGATAAAAATTAACATGATTTTTAGCAGTCATTTGCTGCTGTTTGAGAAGAATATGTGTTTAAATTCCTTATCCATTTTGGGTAAGCTACTTAGAGATATGATTTATAAAATTTTATTTGTAAATTAGAGATGTTAAACTCAGTAACAAATAATAATTAAGCTTCAAGGAGCGTCATCCACGTTGTGTTTGCTAGAACCTAAGCTAATAATCCTATAAGGATATAGCAGTCATAACACAACTATATTATCAGGTTTATGTAACTTATCAACATAAACTACATATTTCGGCCATTGCTGCTGTGGGCATCTTCAGGTTGAATACATGCTCTGTTTTTTACCATCTGCATACACGCCCTCCGACTTTGTGTAAAAGGAGATTTCGTTCCCCCCTTACCTACACTAATAATTTGCTCTATATTATATCATATCTATATAGCTTCTCTGATAAATTGTATCCAACCTGATGATGGCCACAGCAGCATTGGCCGAAACATGTAGTTGATAAGTTACATACACCTGATAATATAGTTGTGTTATAATTGCTATATCCTTATAGAATTATTACCTTAAATAGTAATTAAATATTTATTAAATAAAATGTTGATAAAAGCATGTGTTTCCATGATTAACATTACAGATTAATTCTTCGTTTTATTCTCTTGGATTAGCAAAAGACGAGTTCGGAAATCCGATGGTAATTTGTTGTCATTAAACTCTTGAATATATTTGCTATTATTATTGTAATACCTGAATAAAAGAGACCCGTAGTTCTGTTCAGTTCCCAGTGTGGCTCATTCAAAAACTTTCAATTTTTCAAATTACATAAGTTACAATACATCACATTAAATAATACACAAGCCTCAAACCCAGGTACCTCAAAGACTGGAGGGACATGACTATAACGAAGAGTGCCAGGGAGATAGTCACAGTAATAAATAATACGTATTAGCTTCAGTCACAATCGTTGGAGATTTTATAACCCAAACACTTAGTTATAAAAATCTTGCAATAGTGTGTTGTTATCTTTATGTTTAAAAATGTTAAGTACGATACAAGAAATTGTCATAATTTCTCATAGTTTTATATGACACGAAAGTTTCACAGTGGTAATACAACTAAAGGGATATAAGTTCTAGTGTCTCGTAGAAGAATTACTCTTTCACTGTGCACTGTGTATAAAGGGCTCCTGTAGACTGTACAGTTTTGGAGGGGTGGTTGGTGATGGGGGTATTAAATTTCATTACAATCAAAATTTTGAGAAGTGTTTTACCGAAAATGATTGTCAATAATACCGTATACTGCTGTGTTTAATGATGGCGACACCTGGTGGATAATTAAGACGTTATTTTGTGGTTGTAACAACTGTTTGTTATTAGTGATACTGTTAGGTTTGGGGATGGGGAGATGGATGAGCAGCGCAAAGTAAAATTAAGAAATTCTTGTTACTACATCCTAACACCGAAACATCGCAATGGTGTTTTTAGAGAGTTTTTTTTAAATTCTTTTATACAAAAGGAACACCGGTGTTACTGGACGAACACAGACACATTCTCGTATACCACTGGTATATTCTTCTGCACATGGACATATTCGCCTTGCTACCACCCATTAAACCGGAAGTCCATATTTATTAAATGACCTCATTTGGTGATCACAAAGAATATAATTTTCCGTCGTGGTAAATGCAGTCATGCTTAACGCTCGGTACACCGAACGGACCTTCACTTCATCATATATTTCAAGCCTCGATGCACCTGATGTTCGTGAACGCGTTTAAGGAATACAATAAAATAAAATAAAAAAACCCTTTCGCCCTGGAATTTAAATCCCATTTAAATCCCAAAGTTATTGAAGGGTTAAAATTACTTCAAGGACGAATTAGTTTTTAATAGTGTAATACGTCACTTATCCCCTTATGGAGGGGTATTTGTATGTTTTAAATACGGTGGTGTTGGTTTATGTACATAAATTGTAAATAAAAAAAAATTCTAACTGCGAATTTCAGCCACGCGAATTAAAATCTGTGCTGTGTCCGTCCCAGTAAACGATGAAATCTGTTCTAGCGTTAGACGGACAGGGTGTAGTGCGACATCAACAACTGGGAGAAGGGAACATGTTCATTTTCACAACAGAATTGTGAGAGGGGACGAGGGGGGAGGGGGGGGGACACTCACCAAGCTGTTCGTTATGAAATGCTAACACGTACAAAGATTCTTTCATTACATTGTTGTATATAATAACGACCATTCATAATTAGTATGAAGCTTCTTTATGTAATATAATATATAATATTTGTATTGTTTATATTCTGCTTTAGTGATTTCATAACATACGTCTCTTTCACATAGTCCCACTTTCTCAGCATTTTGCTTCTTCGACGACAAAGAACTACTAGTAAATTTTACTAATTTTTTGTCGAAAATAAAAAGAGAAACACCCAGGACAAATTCCCCCATGCACGCATTTTTTCCATGATTTTTTTTTGTACACTGGTCATAATTTACCGCATCAACACAACTTTTTTTTTTCTTTAAATATTAAATCATGAAATTGTTTTCTGATTTATCTACATTTGATAAGACAGTAATGATTATGGCGGTACGCTATAACAGAATCTCACCATCACACTCACATGCAAGCAGTCTTCCTTTAATTACAATAATTATAATAATTTATGTTATAACCGTTATTAAATTTGTTACCAGTCGAATTGTCGACTATATTCACACTCCGGGTCTGGGGGGGGGGGCCGGGGGGGGAAGAGGGGAATTAAATCAGTAGCACTTTTTCTTGTTTTAATGTCAAGGGAGTGAGGCAGTGCGGATTTTGACATTTAGACTAACCCGCGACGTGGCTATCTCTATACGAATTTAAATTAAGAAGAATTCAATTATGTTATTCGAAGTTATTCTTGATGATCAAGTCCGTTAAGTGACATTGTTAATCGCTTCACTTCCTTATCTAACTCATTTACAAACACTGACAAGATCATACCAATGTTGGAGACACTGTAGTACTACATTATGTATATTATCTTGGGTATTATATATGTATGTAACAGCCCGCATTGTTTTGTGGTTTTGTTCGAAGAAGAATCACATGTATGGTAACAAGTTTGCGTATTGTCCCTTCACCATACACTGACACACAATAACAGTTTCAATCCAATGGTCATACAGCAGATGCGTTTTCTCAATACACGTTCATCAAGGACTAATAAATAAATGAACGCTGGTAGATATACGTTTGTACAATCCTGTTGAGAGAAACACCATGTCCACGACACATAATATGGGAGGAAGATCTGTACAATGAAGAAAAAAATAATGACGACGGATTTCTTCTTCTTGTTCATTGTCTCTCTCTCTCTTCCCTTCTTCGATTTTTTTAAGTTCGATTTTTGTGACCACATTTTGTCCCAGCAAAACTGAACTATAGGACGGTGTTATACAGTTCACTTTTGGGCCCAACTTTTGTCATCATCATTATTGTTGTTATTATTATTAATATTATTTAATTTAGTCTTTATAGACTGCTTCGTTACTTAGTTTTTCCTTTTCAGAAAAGTCAGTGTAAAGGAGTCTCACTTTGCATACACACAAACACGCACGCATAAAAACACAAAAGAAAACAACCCGACAATGGCCTCCAAGCTTGTCACTGAAATATCTACACTAGAATTGTCCATTGTTGTGATTCTCGTAGATATCGATGACTCTTTTCTTCTTCGACTTGAGATCGTTATTATTTTATACAGTGCGTCGATGCAGTGCTGACTAAGTAGCGCTGGTGAAAAGAACGGAGTTCTTGTAGTAGCCGGACCGGGACTCTGCAACACAAGAAAATGTCGATAGAAGAGTGGAAAAACTGTCTACATTACGACGTGTCGCCAAGAAAACTAATGAAATAACTAACCAGCTAAAACATATTTGAAAGGCTTCTTTGTTTGGGAATGTATTAACATTTTAAAGTCTAAACGAAATATGCTTTATATTAGGAATCAGACCGTACCGCGCTGTAAACACTTTCCACCACGGTTATAAAAAAACCTGTAAGTTAAATATGTATAAAGCAAAAGTCGCGCTCTGTTCTGAGAGCCGTACAAAACACTCAACGAAAAGCGAGCGCTATGTAGAATTTTTTAATATAAAACCTGGTCGTACGTAAGGAAACCGCTAGGCTTTAAAAGGTTAAACGAAATTGACTAATTCCATGACACAAGGAATGGTGCTTAAAATATGATATTTGCATAGTTGATCGAGAAATTTGTTTGTCATGTGAAGTATGTGTTTCTTATCTTTCCGGCGCTTCCTTCATACTGCGTCCATCTCAGGTATTGGAACAGCCTACTAATACTGCAAATTATAAACCATCTAACTGTATAGTTTTCTTCGCACATTGTTCGTTACACGTTAAGCCACTTATGTATAAATTCCTAGAAGGGGGTTAGGGGTGGAGGGGAAACTTGGAAATCGGAAAGCGATGAGATGGCACATTTTATAGTGTGAAGGATAAATTTATCTTAGCCACGGTACATCAGTTCGACCCTCGGCCAATCCACCCTGTCAAATAAATCGTTCTTGTAACCAGGGAAGACCAAACATAAAGGAGGTCCCTGCAGATAACAAACAATTGTGATTGTCTGCAGAGGGGATACAGACGGGCAACCCCCCCCCCCCACTTCTATCTCTGTTTTCGATATTAAATTAAGGGGACAAGGTTCTGTCAGAAACATGGGGCGATTTTTGAGTCCGAGAATGATTGATAGTGAGAGAGTGAGATGAAAGGAGGGTGAGGAGAAGAGAGGAGAAGAGAGGAGAGGTTCGTCCAATGATTGATGAAAGATCGTCCAGTGGGCCCCACATACACAACAAAAAACAAAACAACAGCTATTAAAAACCGTATGCTGACGAACGGAAGAAGCGAAGACTTCTTCATGAGATTTCAGTGTAATAATATTGGTTCTGACTTGTGAGAGAAAATCGACATCAGGATCCAAGTTTTTGAAGGCGGCTCAGATTCATCGCATAACCCAAACTTTACTACGGTCTTTCTCCTCCCTCCCCTCCTCCTCCTCTTCTTCTTCTTCTTCGTCCTCTTTCCACCAGTTTCGTAATTAAAGCCAAAGCACCAAGTCATTACACACGGTACTGAAGTATTGCTTTACTTTTGCGGGGCGCTGTGGGAGGGGAAACAACCCAGGAAATTCTTACGCGAATACAATGCCTGCCTTGAGGTTAATATCAAAATTTTAGTGAACTTTGTAGCAAAATCACAAACACACAGTCACGTGAATTGTGTTTGCATGTTTAATTCTGCGAAAGATCAGTGAAGTAGTTGTAGGTCCTGTGTCGGTCTAGGCAAACGCGGGGCCCGATGACCTTCCTTGTTGTGGGTCCATGAAAATTATTGAGAAAAAAAAAAAAAGTCAAAAGTTTTGGTAAGTTAGGATAAAAAAAATTAAAATGGGCCCTTTTTTTTAAAAAAAAAAATTTGTATATTTTTAATCAAGTAATCAGTAAAATATATTATTTATTTAATTTCAAAAAAAAAATATTTAAACCAAACCTAATTAAATTTTCCCCATTTTGTTCAACTGAATCTTCCACGACCTTCTTTAAATTTAAAACACTTCGCTTATTCCACGCTATCAAGTCTCTTTTGCAGCAATGTCGTAATTTTTTTAAAAAAAATTACTAATGCATGATTCCCCCTCATAAGAGCGGGTCTTGATTGTGTCAAATTATTCTACTCAGCCTAAGGCCCAGCACAATAGGTCTATAGAGTACTTACTTACTGCATGGTGCAGAGTCCTTTTTGAGAAGCTAACTGGTTTGCAGTTAGTCAAGAAATTCCCCGCATTTCACGGAACCCGAAGGTTCATTACCGCACTCACAAGCGTCCGCCAACTATCTCTATCCTGGGCCAGCCCAATCCAGTC
>Ga0136643_10007463_pt1 | contig 15818 bp, 5 predicted proteins | sample TergutLab28metaG_FD_96883 | JGI IMG/M metagenome (GOLD analysis project Ga0136643, IMG submission 96883) | Labiotermes labralis P1 segment gut microbial communities from Petit-Saut dam, French Guiana - Lab288 P1 (version 3) (version 3) | ecosystem: Host-associated > Arthropoda: Insects >... | reverse complement strand
TGAGTGGACCCCGTTCCAGACCCACTACTACTCAGAAAATCTGGTAGCGCCGGGGATCGAACCCGGGACCTCTGTATCTGTAGCCAGAAACTCTGACCACTAGACCACAGAGGCGGTCCATGTATACTTAAATATATAAATTAAATATATGAATGTACTATAAGCGTATACGTTTTATAATTAAACATATGCATGTAGACCGATGTACATCCTACACTCGTACATAATTCTCAAGCTACTGATTTTTAAAAAAAATTGATTCCTACGACAGGATACATAACAGGAAGATGTGGAAGGCAGCAGTTGTGAGCATTTTAGTCACTACGAGTAGGCCTGTTTTCCTGGTGAAGTAGAGAAAACCAAGGAATACATTTGCCGAGAAATGAAATGCTGAAAACTGGAGACGTTTAAAGATCAAATAAACAAGAAACCCACAAGATGTCGAAGCAGTTGTACCGCACTTAATGTTCCTGCACTTCTTGGATTACGCAGCTGAATCAGAAGAAACGCCTTACGAACAAACAGGCCTGTCTATGTCACCCCCTAATTGTTGCTGAGTTTGTCATCCTCGTGAAGGAAGGCAAATGCACCGCACAAATGCATTCTGAATTAGTTTTCTGGAGTCTCAATAATAGTTCTGACCACAAATTATTTCTTACGTTTCTCTCAAATCCCTGCAGTTAGTGTCACTTACTAAAGCACTTCGTGTATACGAGAATCATTACAACAGTCTGCCTTACCACAGGCTCATAGCCTCTTCCAAAGCAAAGTTCTCGAAACAGTAGAGCTAGTGATTCCTCTTTCAATTTCCAGCACCTTCTCGTTACCTTAAGGTCACCCAGCAGCTGATTACGTCTTCTTCCTCGTCTTCTCGTCCCTTCTATCTTTCCTTCAAAAACGTGTTTTTAGAAGGCAGTCTCTTCATTTAAAATTTTGGCTATTTATCTCTTCTTTCATATCATCTTCTGTTAGTTATCAATACATATATTTGCATTATTTTACCCATTACAGAATCAGTACGATTCTTTAAATATAACCACCCCACTTATAGGCCATTACCTATATGGAACAAGAACGCACGCATAATCCATAAACTGAGCGGGATCCAAACCCGTGATATGAGTGTTTAGGTGATCCATGGCCACCGCTATCGACAAGTCACGTGGCCCCAGTTTGCAGCATATGCCTTTTTACACATAAAGCCCTGGCAGTTCCACGAAACTTTAAAATATGTAACCCATCAGTTCTCACAATTTTTTCTTTGACCCGAATTTGTAAATCGCATTGGGTTAGCGACACACAGAGCGTCAGTAACTACTCAGCACCCCAATTAAACCTCAAGTTCGCTTCATTATTTTGGGACTCCATGACCCATCAGGAAGCCCTCACAACCCAATTTTGTGTCGGCACGCTAGGTCTGAAAATCCCTGATGTAAACACGTTCGTATACACAGTAATTACTTTTAATATACGATGGTGCGATGTGGCAGATCGTTACAGTTAAACTGCTGAACGGCCACCGTGTTAATTCCCATTGCCAAAGAAAACGCCCTTTGATTACTTCCCAGTACTTTATCAAATGCTACTTTCGTATTTATGTGCTAGATTTGTTACGGCTAGAATATCGTTTTGAGAGGACGAATCAAATAAAACAGCGGTAATATTGCCCCCAATCCACTTGGCGTCCACGTGACCGGTAGTTCTAAGCACCCAAACACACTTTAGTCAAAGCGACATACGTCCCCCACAAGTGTAGGCACGCTTATGTCAGACATTTCATTAAATGTGACAGAAATACTAAAGGGAGGGCGCGCATAGATAATCAAGTGCACTCCTCCAAACTGCAGAGGGAGAGGGAGTGACACCGCTCTATCAGCAATTTCAAATTCTTGTCACAGAACCAAATGTACGAGTTTTAAAATACACTATATGAATTACTGGTACCTTAGCAGCGGGTTTACAATAGATAATCCATGTTTATAATGGAGATTATACTCGAAGTTCAACTGTCGTTTAAGCCTCGGCACATACGGTAAGCCACGATGAACACAGCGTTGCCTGAATTATGAAGACCAATCATGGCGAAAGAGCATGTACGTTCGTAAGGCCTTCATGTGAAATGTCTACTATCCTTCTCATATTTTAACCAAAATCTGAATGTGTAAACAAATTTTCATAAAAGCCCGAAATAAAAATTTCATGAAAATCGGTTCTCAGATTCCTTTATCGTGTAAAAATTGTCGTTCTTTTTATTCATTTTAAAACTCTATCAGTTTTTCTTCTAGTCCCGTATATGAAATTCTAATATCTGGTGAAAATTTGAAAGTCGAGTGGAACATTATTGGCTAGGCAGTTTGGGTAGTCCATTCTGGCAGACGAAATTTTTGGACAAGACAAATCGTTACGCTTCAATGTGCCTCCTTCGCCTATTGCTATTCGGATCCTTACATTCGTCAGCCACAGACATTTTGTCCATGCGAGGAATACAGTTGAACAACTCAACTGTTTCTCCGGAAGTTCGGCATCCTTCAGCACTTAATTAGCTTGTGCCCCTATGTTATAAACAGGGAAAACACCAAAAACTTCCATCCTGATATCAGCCGCATTGAGCTCACTTCTTCGCAACCTATTTCTCCACGATGAATGTCACTATTGCCCTTCAATTTCCTTCTTTGTTTCCCAAGTAGGCCTCTCCCAAGCGCGCGTGATTTCAGGCTTCCGCCGCACAGTAGATGAGAACTGCGCTCTTCTGGGTCATTACGCAGCGAGTAGTGGTAATTTCGTACCGACGTTTCGGGAAACCTGTCGGTCCCATCTTCAGGGGTCAAGGTTTCCCGAAACTTCGGTAAGAAATTTCCACTACTCGCTGCGTAATGGCCCAGGAGAGCGCATTTCTCTTCCAGACAACTTACCCACCAGGATTCTGCAATCTTTTACTTTTTTCCTCATTTAGGCCACACACTCAAGCCATTTAATCTCTTTCACCAGATGTTAACAATACAAGTCCACAGCTTTTGCCATTCATAAAACTATCATTTCACTAACTGCAGTGGTAGATACTTCTCTGAGGTTTCCGCTGTACTGTCTAACAGTCACCTTAGTAGCTTAGAAATCGTAAAATCCATGGCCCATTCCTTTAAACAATGGACTCATTTTATCTTTAAAGCAGCGCTTGCTAACGTGATATTTAATTTTAGTAAGTTTGAAGCCTTTCAAAATCAAACCCGCCTATTTAATGTACAAAATTAACTGCACAATCTGAATCTTCGACGTATCAACGAAGTCTCGGTGCCACGAGTAGAGGAAGTATCCGCAAGAGTGCGGTGCTGAAGTTAAGCCGCCAAGGGCAAGAAAATCTTCTGCCCCCTTAGGGGAAAAGTAGCCATTGTTCCCAGGCAACACAAGGTGCTGAACGTGGGGACGGGGGAGCCCGCTCACCAACTGTGGCCCATCTAGCAAGCTGTCGCGTGCCGTCTTACGAACAACCTGCTGCCGACCGCACTTGTTCCCCTCACAGACTTGATGTTCTCTGGACTAAGGGGCTAGGAATTCTGTATCTCTTAAAAATGACTTCTGTGGCATCATTTCTCTTTTATAAATCGGAATAAATATTACTGTCGCATGTCACAGTCCGAAATGTGTAGTAATAAAGTCAATTAGAATAACAACAGCATAATGATGATAGTGGTGATTATGATAATTGTAATGATATGCGAAGAATTCTGTTGTCGAGCAGTTTAAATTTTGAAAAGGATCGTAAGTGCAAAAAATCATAGGCACATAATAGACAACTGTATATTTGGTGGCGCTTTAAATAAAGATACCTTTAAATTGGCTTAATAAACCTCCATTAAAACCTCAACATGTTTCCGCAAGTCGCTGCCACGTGACTTAAACTCAAGAAAAAAATATGTCTTATTTATCCGAAATGTGTCTAAATTTTGTATCAGGCAAGCCGTGTATTCTCGAAATTTCCTTGTTGTTCCAGCAATGAGCCATACAAATATACGGGAGACAGGGTCAGACATCACCATGTCTAACAAGCACATGTATTGATCTTAAGTCATTATTTTAATTTCGAATATTAAATCATTTTAATGTACCATTGTCTACCATGAAAAAACTCCTATTTTTACAGATGTTATCTTTACAGTTTTTCCATATACATTACAAGACTAAGCAAAAGTCGCGTTATCTTTGTCCACTGCACCGCAGTATGTCTTCGAGCAGACTGACCTTCATCAACACAGGGTGCTTCAAAACTTATAGTACTTCAAAACAAGTGGGAATTCAACAACATATATTAGCTTTTGCATATTTCATGTACCTTATCTGTTTCAAAATACTTTTATATATTAATTATTATTCCATTTTGGAATAATAGCTTAGTTTTATGACAACATATCCACTGTCAGTAAAACAGATGACCTTGCACGGTCATAAGTTCTTTACATGGATTGATAGACAAACTGATGACGTCCGTACAATTTGGCCGAAACATGTAGAAGTATAAATACGAGTTTCTAATACTTAAAAGTTGTGTTATTCGGCCGTCATACTTGATAACAAAAGAAAAGATGTTTATAAGCTGAGGCACACAAGACAATTTTAATGACATTAGATGACCTCTTTATGTGTAAGTGCTTTGCAGTAATAGTTCGTCTATAATCCTGAAGACGACCGCGTCGAAAGGCGCAGGATGTAGCCTATTTATTGTTACCGTAACATTTACTAACGTGTCGTGCACTGGAATGTACCGTACTGATCAAAGTTCAACATTAAGCAGAAATATCTCATGTTTGCCTGAAAGAACGGTTGATTTTTACTATTAGGATAAATATGATCGCTCAAAGGAGATAAGGTTGAATTACGTATATGGTAAATTAATCTATGTATAAACGAATGAAAAACTTTTGCTATTTTGAAGCGCTTCCTCATGAAGTATGCACGACAGTCGACAGATATTGAGAGCCCTAATATTATGGGCCAAGGGGATGTTCCTACATTAAGTACATTGCTAGTACCTTTGCATACATTTACAGGGTATTTCCATCTTGTAATACGTGAAATTGGTTTACAGCCCTAAGCCAATTCCTTGTCGCTGCAGGCAACTCTTCCTCGTACGTGTACGAGACGCCACCGTCCTGCAGTCTGCCTCGTGGGCGAACAATCATTTTACCGAAATTACACCTTAATTTAGTTAATTAAGTTTTCATATAAAATAAAATGGTAGGGCTGCAGATTATTCAAGAAGTCTAGCCGGATGTTTAGGGCGTGGACAAATAAATATAGACTTATTTCAGTAAAGTCTGGTTCTACCTGTGAAGCTACTGTCATTTAGGCTAGAGATAGATTTCCGAAACAGTTCCATGTGCAAACGGTGCAGAGAAAGAAATGAAAAAAACTTCTAATATCTTGTGTGACTGCTGGGTTTAGCGAAAGCAATAGTCTGTTACCTACCACTGCATTTTATGGAGCCAAGTTACTGTCCAAAGGCATGACACTGCGCTTCATTCGAGTGGCAGGTTTGATAGAGGGCGAATTTAGAAATTGAATGGAGAATAGATCATAAAGTGATCGCAATGCAAGGATCGATCAGTGTCCATCTCTTAATCAATCATTTAAACTATCGACACCAGTTTTCGACGTTAATTGTCCTAACCAGGAAAATCAGAAATTTGCTTTTTGTTCCAAGAAGTACATGTTGTTATCTACCCCGTGTAAGAACTTGAGAAAACGTAAGTTTAAATGTTGCTATTGCTGGAATTTGACGCTATGCCACTGGGTTAATGGCTCTCGGCATTTCAAACGAAGGTGGTGTCTTCATCTTCTGCGGTCAAATTGGATTACTTGATCTTAGATGACGAAGATAATATAGCCCATCGAAACTTTCAGGAATCAGTATCCCATCGACACAGCTTCACATCCCGGAAGACCCAAATCCTCAACGGAAGGATAAATTCAGCTGGGAATAAGGAGGAGAAACTTTTGCACGACTGACTGGAAAGTTTTGGGACAGAGAAAAAATGGCAATGGCAATTTCAGAACACTGTCCTTCTTTTCCCTGAAATCGCAGGGAAATCAAGAAGAGTCCATGAAGTACATGCAGTACCATATCTAGGAAACGGACTGTGCAACACACAATGAGAAAAAGCGTTTGAGAGCCAAGCCTTTGTCTGGGTGGCAAAATTACAATATACAAAAATCGCAGGTCGTAGTCGAGTGCTGTATGTCACAAACTACTGACAGCGTCGTTGAACAAACCGTAAAATAATATGTGATAAAATAAAGGAAATTTCTTCGCAGTGGTCCATGGTTTGTTGGTGCCTTTCCTTCTCATATCATTCATATAGGTCAATAAATCTGTTGCAGCAACAAGTACGATGGTACAGATGGTACAGATGGTACAGATGCGCACCGTTATGTTCTACAACCACTTCCCTTTAAAAAAAAATCCTAGAAAATTTTTCCGGTAAGGTTCCGCTGATTAACAGTAAACGCTGGGGCCTGGGGTAACATGATGTATCTCCCTTGTTCATCACGATGTAATGAAGGGATACGGGTTCCTCTCCCTGGGGCAAGCACGAAACACTGGTGCTGCTGAGGTAGTGCGCGTGCTAGAAATTGCAGGGATATCAAACTTCCGACGATGTCAATTTCATGGTGAGAGCATCACGCAAAGTGCCGCCTGCCTTTGTGCGCCGACATACGTATTATCTCCACGACGTTTCCTTCAGTGTTTAAGTAGTTTGCGCCTATATGTCAAATTTGGTGTTGACTTACAATATCTACTGCTTATTATATTTATTCCAAGACCCGGAACCTTGTAATCCAGCCCGCCGTACGAGTCTCGAAATGGGACATCTGCGGTTTCGTCCACTTCACTGGTCTCGATATTCAGCTCATGCCAACCTGCTGGGCGGCCTATGCACGTAGCACATATTCCACTAACGCAAGAAGGAGACACAACTAGATCCCTTAGTTTGAATTTTTCACTAAGCACGGTTTATTAATGTGTCTGAGCCAGATATATTTTTAATTCTTTGAACGACATAATTTAGCTTTACGGGCGTTTATCCTCGTTTATTTTAATAAACTTTTTAACTTTCGAATTTACACAGATTGCCTTTTTCACTGTAAATAAAAAGAAAGGTGACCCCCACGCCACGCCTGTGCAGGCACAGAGTGGAAGCGGAAATCCAGCGCCAACACAATCGTAACCTTGGAGCTAGAAGGAGAGGGGGGAGGGGAATGTTCACTACCACGCCCCGGTCCCTCCAACCCCGACAAAGACTCGGTACACCCTGCAGTTAACCGTAAATACCATCCCAAATATTCATACGGTTATTACTGCATCTTTATTAAATAGAGATAAAAATGACAAATCACGATAAATATATACTTCTGGGAAAATGTGGTCACTCACTGAGGCATCTAGGGTCATTTCGTTTTGCAATCCAGGACTACAAGTAAGTACATAGCCCAGCATACATTTTCTGACTACTATATACAGGTGCAGAGGAAGGCTGGCTCTCACAGCATTACTTGTACTTAGTCTCTAAAGTCAAATGCCTTGGAGCACACGTGCTTGTAACAGACAAAACATTTCAAGACTTACGAAAGCCGTAAATTACAGACAAAATGTGTGATAGACAAATAAAAACAATTAAAAATTGTATTTAGCTGGAGTAAATGAGAAGCAGCACACGAGGCACCAAAAAAAAACGACTAAATACAGAATATTTTATAACCACCAATGCACTGTTGTGTAATAAACAAGCAAGCATAAAACGGATGATGTAACAAGCAAGCAGTTTCTACAAATCAACTAAGATGGCAAGAAATGATGATGGATTTTATGACGTACAAGACGGTTGCCAACAATGTAAGCAAGAACTTGAAAATGATTTACTAATACTCATTTCTGTCACAAATTCATGGCAGAGAACTTCAACTTTTCTTACAATTTCGAATGTCATTTAGCACGAAACGTTAGAGCGCTTTCGAATAGCTCAATTTTGTTCTGTTTTTTATAGAATAAAGTAAAATATATTGTGGTGTAATCTCCAAAATATTCGTGAAAATTTCGAAGTTAAAAGTAAAATTATTTATGCCGAATCGTCCCAATACTGGAGATGTCGGTGCTCTTCTTTAGTTACGTCACTGTCACAAAAGGTCTCATTCCCAACACAAAACATTGTGCAGTAGCGTGAGTTTCCTTGAATATATCCGTAAAGTCAGTCTGAGTCGCGTGAAGTCCACCTGAATACCAAAAACAATAACATCACCTTTTTACAACAGGGAATAATCGTAGTGAAATTAGTGAAAGATATGTTCATTAGCTTCTCTTCTTACACCAAACATCCGTAATTCTTTAACGTTTTGTTGACTGTGCATCGTGATATATCCTTACAATAAGAGCCAACAGCATGCACTATTTATTTTCAGTTTATTTCAATATTTAACCTCTACATATTTCGAGCAGACTGACTGGTCATCATCAGGAGGTGCTACTCTGTAAAGAGTTATTCGAAATGATTGTCGGGGTTTTAATAACTTTTCGTACACAATACACTTGAGATAGCAGTACATGTATTTTTTTATTCAATAGAACAACACTCCAAGTTTTTGTTACATACCTTACAGCTGCTCTATATGTGCATCCTTTGTGATTCTATAAACATCAACACGATAATCGAATTCGTTCCAAACTGTTTGCACCATGTCAGCGGTGACGGTTTCAATGGCGGTTCTTATTCGTACCTTCAGTTCCGGGATACTTGCGGGAACAGGGGGAACATAAACCTGATCCTTGACGTAACCGCGTAGAAAGAAATCACATGGGGTTGCATCTGGAGAACGAGGTGGCAGTTGTTAAAACCCCGACAATCATTTCGAATAACCCTGTATATACAGCAACTGGTATATGTCATGCATTTATGTTGACTGGCTATTCTAATCTTCACGCTGTATTTCTCGAAGAATAATTTTCGTATTTTCCACCTACCTACGACTGGGTTTCACAGATAGTCTTTTCCAACAATTTTCCCGACCATATTTTATATACATTTTCGTCTATCTCATGCGTGCTGCGTGTTTTCACATCTTAACCACCTTGAATTGATTACCGTAATGATACAGTCAGCGTTCTGTGCTTGGAAGTTTTGGCGGGAGGGTCTGCTACTACTGCCGTCAAGTCGGACCGAATCGCAACGCATCATAGAGCGTCATGGAAGCGCTGCCCATAAAACTCATTATATTATTTGATGTGGAATATAATTAAGGGGCCTAAGTAATAAACAAAAGTCCGACTAATTTAAAGCGCAAAAAGAGCACTGAGTTAAGAATAAATGGAGCTATATATCTACTCCTCCACAGCACAAGAGACAACTCTGTCTTATATATAACTCATACTCCTTGCTTCGATGCATAGAGTGTTAAATATTTTACTGTCTTGTGGTCACGTTAAAAGTGACAATAATATTTCATGGTTGTAAATGGTAAAACAATCTCATTAGAGGCCTGGACAGGCCCTGATGGTTCCAGGAGGTTTAGGCTCTCAGATTTCAAGACAATCGGCACATGAAAGTGGTAAGTTTGTCAGCCCTACGCACCGGCCGCCTTTGCCCCCAGGAAATGTTCCTGGCACTCATTTCTGTTAGAGGCTGAGTCAATCCAAGGACCATAGTGCTACCGGAAGGATTATGTCAATGAAAATTCCAATGATACCATCGGGAATCGAACCCGCGACCTTCCGGCTTGTAGCGCAGTGCCTCAATCAACTACGCAACCGTGCGCCCCCATTTCACGATTGTAAGTTATTATAATGCAGGGCACAGTAGTGAAGCGCTAATTTCTCTGACCTGTACAAGAAGCTGTCTTGGTAACTAATGTGCATGGCTGGGATGATTCCACTGAATTTTCAAGTGCAAGACAATGCTGCGTTCAATATGGCAGGATGCGATAGAAAAGAAATATTAAACACAAACTAGGAAGACAGAGAAAGAAAAAAAGAGCGGTGGAAGAAAGAGATAAACACGAAAAGATTGAGAAGAACAAAAGAGAGAATGCGTGGAGGTAGGAGACAGAAAAAAATACCTTTGCAGATGTGGTCAATATTGGCACATTGTAGGTCTAGGCAGACAACTATCGCTCCCACCAGGGTTCTAACTGCCGTGTATACCCGAGTGCTGATGAGGGAGGTCTCTTTTTAATGAGGCCGAAGACTCGACAGTATTCATAACAATAGACGTTTACAGCCTCTATTATCCCAGCACAACAGTAAAACCAATGAAGCCACCTTTTACAATAAGCTTGTCCAACTGCGAGGAGAATGACGGAATAAAGACGGGCCGGTGGACCACTTTGCTTGCGGTTATCGGCGCGTCACTACTTGCGCTCTATCAGACCGCAAATTGCCAACGACCAAAGTTAACCGGCGGAAATATTTATAGGTGCAACAACCTTTTCCACCAGCTGATCGGGTGAACTGAAGAAAATCACGATGAATTCAAAACCACTTCGTGAGAACAAGAATGCAAGCGTTCCGATATGATAAACTCTTTACGAGAAAGAGTGTGTTTGATTGGATGAAGTGGCGCTGCGATGACAGTAAGGTTTTCAGGCTTCATATATATATATATACATATACACATTATACTTACTTAGTGACTGACTGACTGACTTACTTACTTACTTACTCAGTAGAGCAGAATCCTTCTTGAGAAGCTAACCGGTTTGCAGCTAGTCAAGAAATTCCCCGCATTTTAGGGAACCCGAATGTTGATTAACGCATTCACAAGTACCCGCCACCTGTCCCTATCCTGAGCCAACTCGATCCAGTCCATACCCCCACACCCTACTTCCTGAAGATCCATCTTAATATTATCTTCCCATCTATGCTTGGGTCTCCCCCAGTGGTGTCTTTCCCTCAGGTCTCCCCACCAAAACCCTGTATACGCCTTGCCTTTCCTCTCCCCCATACGCGCTACATGCCCTGTTCATCTCATTCTTCTCGATTTTACCACCCGAACAATATTGGGTGAGGAGTATAGATCACTCAGCTCCTCATTATGCAGCTTCCGCCACTCCCCTGTTACCTCGTCCCTCCTAGGACCAAATATTTTCCTCAGCACCATATTCTAAAACACACTCAGCCTGCTTTTTTCCCTCAATGTCAGCGACCAAGTTTCAAACCCATACAACACAACAGGCAGATTTATATTTCTGTATATCTTAATCTTTAAATTTTTGGATAGCAAACTGGAAGACATAAGATTCCGCACCGAATGATAGCAAGCATTGCCTGGCTTCAATCTGCTCTTAATTTCTTCCTATATTCATTGTACTTTCATTACACAGTATATGTATGTGTGCATGCGTGCGCTTGTGTGCTGTTTGTCTTACTGCATATCACAACAAAACCAAGTTAGTCAATACCAATGCAGAAATTTCCAAGACCCTGAAATACGATCTGGTCATGATCTCTGAAAGGAGCTGGAAAACAAGATGGTCTGACTGCCGTTTGCAAAGTGACTGTCACTCGCACTATCGTAATAGACAGAAAATTTCTACAGAGAGGCATAAGTCAAATACCAGAATTAATGGACAGAAATTACGTGGTAAGTGATGTATTTATTGTCAATTTTCTTACAACAGTTCTGAATGAATTTTTCTTCCGTATGCATGCTACACATTGCATCCATCATACAGTCCGTGATTTCGGCACCTTAATCATAACTGGTAAAGAGAAATTATGAATTTTCTCCTTCAGAAAATGGAGAAAAGGTGGGTTTTACGAACGATTTCAGTAACGAAAAACATATACAGAGAGACAGAGAGAGAAAGATTTGAGTAATTAACGTAACTTCATAAGCTGCAAAGAAATGCAGAATGAATTGTGATGGGTAATATGAATGGCAATAGTGCAGAGGGAATTACGGTAGCACAACTGAATTTAGTCTATTATAAGGCCACAAGAAATAACGGAATAACTCTTATTGTTGCAGCGACTGTACTAGTTTTACAGGGACCCACTTTCTGAGGCTATGTCAGAAGAGTTACCATGGAGACAAACCTGAACTACAGACACGAATTTGGAGACAGCTGTAGAATATTCCCACCTCTGTGATTTTTAAGGAGGACTATCAGATTATTAGAACGAAGCATACGTATCTTACATTCACAACGGCTTTTATAACTGAACAGAGTTGTAGATTTTTGTCGAATAATTTCGCAATACAACTTTGTGTTTTTCGATAAACAGTTCAGCAACTGGTCTAACGGTGCGAGACCAATCACTTCGTTTAACTTTGGAAATTGAAGGTTCCGAACGTAAAATTTTGTCAGTGTATATGTTTCTATAAAAAAAAGGGGTTTATTAGACAGTAATTATGAGGGTAAACACCTAACACGTGTATAGATGCTATGGAATGTAAATGAATGTGGAAAAAAACTAAGTTAATGAGAATCTCAAGGCAACCATCCTCAATAGAGTTCCTGATAAATCAATAACAAATTGAGAATGTGGGATATTTCAATTATCTGCATAAAAACAATTGTTGCAAGATGTACATGCAAAATTAAATCCAGGATTACCGTGGCAAAAGCAGAATTCGACGAGAAGAAGAATCTTTTCTCCAGCAAACTAGACTTAAATATAGGGAAGAAACAGGTAAAGTACTAAATTCTGCGCATATCTTTATATGGTGTTGAAACTTTAACACCTCGGAAAGTGGATAAAAAAAACGCGAATATTTTTTAAATGTGATGCTGGCGACGGATGGATATCAGTTGGACCGACCGTGTGAAAAATGGAAGTATAACACAGAGTATAGGAAAATTCTACAAACAATAAAAAAGTCTAACTGGATTTTTCACACTTTGTATAGGTACTATCGTCTTAAACATGTTATTGAAGGAAAGCTAGAAGAAAGAAATAACGTGACGAGGAGGAAGAAGACGTAAGCAGCTACTAAATGGTCTTAAGGAAACGGGAGTATAATGGAAAATGAAAGAGGAAGCACTAGATATCAATCTGTGGAGAACTCACTTTGGAAGAGGCTAGGGATCCATCTTTTGACAGGCTGCAGAATGAATGAATGAATGAACGAATGAATGAAAGATTGGATGGATGGATAAATGAGATACAATTTTACTTTATTTTGCATAATGAAACATTTTTAATCTTAACAATTTCTACCTTCAGCTCAGCGTTCATGAGATGAAAGTGGAGTATTTGTTTTTCATTGCGTACTTTGAAGAACTAAGGAAGAATGTCAGTTATAATTTCTTTTGTCGGGGATTTAGTGATTATTTTCCTATACAATCTGTGTAATTATGGCAGTTCACGGATGCCTAATCCAATTGCTGTCAGCTCAGTATGGGAAATGCATTTACAAAAAGCCTATGTCTCTACGGACTACTAAGAATAATGTCAGCCAATATAATTTCTATAATACTTAAATGGTACCCTTTCCGCAATTCATATAATATAACCTTTCCTTTGATATATATTACTCAGTATAGCTTAGCGGTCGATTATACGAACCTCTGAAATTTAAGTCTCGGGCTTAAATGCTTGAATAAGGACAAAGCGCAACTCCTCATCAAAAGAAAAAGTGAAGCTATAAATTTTAAAGGAAAAATAGAAATATTTCACTTCTTTACGATGTGGGGAGGTCTCAAATTTGTGCAGGCTTGGTTGCGTGGCCATCGTAATGGACCATAACTTTTACACCCAATGCAATCCTTTTAGCAAAGAGGGGAGTTGCTCGCCTATAAATTTCACAGGAGTGAGTCCTTCAGCAGACTGGCACGAGGTCTCTCCCTGGGAGAAACCTATAAATTTCCCAGGTGAATATATTTTGAAGTGTGCAGAACCTTACCACATAGGGCTCACATAAAGAGCTGTGCACAGGCTGGACTGCAACTTCGTCCTCACTCTGTATCAAACGGACGTTTTTAAAAGAGTATATGAAAATATCTTACAAACTGTAGACAAGGGACCTGAATTCTTAATAATATCTCTTGCAAGTACACAACTTCAGAACTCGTAAATATTAATTCCTAATATCGTCATGGGATCTCTCGACTCTGAATGCATGTACTGTACGTCCCGACTCCATAGCTAAATTTTCAGTGGGATTTCGTCATTTAGCAAATTATTAAACTCTCATACTTTTGTGTCTTTGTAGTTTATTTCTTCCACCTTATGCTCAATTTCTTCCTAATCTCACATACTGAAAATTTGATACAATAAATTTACACAGCAATATTAAACACCGACTTTCTACCTCAGAATAAACACTCCAGTCTCCACTACCAAGAACGTTGCGTAATTATGCGTTAATCTCTACACACAAATCCTACAGTAGCGTCTATCTGGAAAATTAAAAAGAAATAAAATAGTTTTTGTGCTCAGCGACACCAAGTGCAAGTATATCAAAGCGTCGAAGTAAAACAACGCATAACTAATCATTCACATAGATAGTGGTCAACGACCACATCAGTTCTTAACCCGCGTGTAGTCCCGAGGAAGTACTCTTCAGTTGCTAAAGTGCAGTAGATTCACCACTGGTCCTGAGCAACAGTAACTAGTCCTTCCTCCTAGTTTTTGTTTTATTTAATTTCTTCCGTTTTATTTTATCCCCCATCCCTTTTCTTTAGAAGGCTCCAAAAAACATTCCAGGGATCTTCTTGAAAAATCCACGATTTAAGAGGAAAACATCTTGGGTCGAACTGTACTCGTTCATTTTAGGATTGACTGATTTTCTTTAACATCAAATTAAAAACAGCGTATGATTAAGAGTGGTGAGAAACAGAAAGCGGCCATGGCGCTCTGCACAGTAATAATTTTATCGTTTTAACGGGAGAGACTGAAAAAAACATGGAACGTGTCGACTGTCAGGACTCTTTGCCTACACCAATTCCGCCTCCCTTCCGGGTAAAAGACACTGTGCCACAGTGTTCTCCTTAATAAGAAATGAGAGACGTATAGAAAATTACGGAATCCTGTCCCACGGGTTCATTTTCACTCTGATGACTGCACATATTCCCTCTGTTCCTCACAGTACCGCCAGGCCCGAGGCGAAACGGGGCGGAGTGTGCGTTATGGGAGAATTCAGCAGGGGACAGTGTTTTATGTTGCTGCTTTAGGTAACACTAATGACTACTTTTTACTTTTTGGGAGAAGCCGCCTACAGTGCCTTCCTCATTTAGTAAATGTTTTTAGGACTAAAGGTCGTACTTTGCCCCTTTAAATTCCTAAAGGGACCAATTCAAAGACGAACCCAAACTACCACCAATTCTGCACCTCAAGCTTCCGAGTCCACATTATGCATCTCGCATTTATGGCAATGTACCAGTACATACCAACGTCATCACAAATAATGGGACCACTGATTATGGTAATAAGAAATAATTACCCCTTCAAGAATATATTCGTAGCATAAATAAATACCCGAAACAACGATTTAATACTCTTCTGTCTACCTGGCTACAACTACAAAACACAGCACATCAAACAAATGCGTCAACTGAAGCTCAGCCCGTCTATAGGTTTGTGAGAATTCTATGCAAATTTGTTTCCACTTTTTGTTGCAGATACAAGCCAATTATTAACACAGCCCAGTAAAGGCATAATATGCAGAATTAACCTTTAGATGCCTAACGCCAACTTTAGTTGACGTACCGCGCCGCTAACCTCCAAAGTTGCATTTTATATATTTATTCAACAAATATAGGTACTGAATATTTTAAACATGGTGTATACTCTCCGTTTTTTCTCTTCAAAATGCAGTTTGTTTCATAATTCTAAC
>Ga0136643_10007459_pt1 | contig 15820 bp, 8 predicted proteins | sample TergutLab28metaG_FD_96883 | JGI IMG/M metagenome (GOLD analysis project Ga0136643, IMG submission 96883) | Labiotermes labralis P1 segment gut microbial communities from Petit-Saut dam, French Guiana - Lab288 P1 (version 3) (version 3) | ecosystem: Host-associated > Arthropoda: Insects >... | reverse complement strand
TCACAAGGTACTGACTTCCTAATATGGGGAGCCCCATATTAGGCTCTTCAAACCTCCCCATAATAGGCGCAAACAGGTGCTCGAGAAAAAGGGTGAATAAAACAGGAGGGCATAAAATTGTACCTATGAAACAAAGCTAGGGTTTAAGATTGCAATTAACAGAGAACTGAGCACCAAACTAATTCAGAAAAATAGCTTACCTTCAACAGCTCATGAGTCACAGTTTAGCTATAAGCAAAAATTTCACAGCGCACCAAAACAAAGACACCCAGTCAGTACCGAAGTCCTTAGCAACTGACCGTTTATACTTTGATTACAAAGAACAACCTCATGTGCTTGATCATTTACATTCTTAAGCAGAGCATGCAGCACCTCCCCATATTAGGTGACTTTCCCCTATTTACTTATTTACTTACACCATGCAGCAGAGTCCTTGAGAAGCTAACGTGTTCGCAGCTAGTCAAGCAATTCCCTGCATTTTATGGGAACTAGAAGGTTCATTATTGCGTTTACAAGGGCCTGCCACCTGTCCCTTTTATAAGCTAGACAAATCCAGTCCATTCCTTCCATCCCACTCCCTGAAGATGTATTTTGATATTACACTCCCATCTATGCCTGGGTCTTCCAAGTAGTTCATTTCCCTCATGTTTCCCCACCTAAACTCTGTATGCATCTCTCCTCTTCCCCATATGTGCTACATGTCCCGCCTATCTCGTTCTTCTCCATTTGATCACCCAAATAATATTTGGTGAGGAATACAGATCATTCAGCCCCTCATTATATAGTTTTCTCCACTCCCCTGTTACCTTATTACTCTTATGCCCAAATATTCTTCTCAGATCCCTATTCTCAAACACCTCAGCCTACATTCTTCCCTTACTGTGAGCAACCAAGCCTCACACCCATACAAAATGACAGGCAAAATTACAGGTCTGTATAACTTAATCTTTATATTTTTGGATGGCAAACTGGAAGACAAAAGATGCTGCACCAAATATCAGAGACTTGTATAGAGGCATGAGTGACTTTATGAAGGGTTATTAGCCTAGAACTAACATAGAAAAAAGGATAAGAAGGGTGATTTGGCTACAGACTCCCACAGTATTTTGGCTAGGTGTAGGAACCATTTCTCTCAGCTGTTCAATTTACATGGGGTTAATGATGTTAGGCAGACAGAAATACATACAGCAGAGCCACTAGTCCTTGAGACCAGTGCCCTTGAGTTTGAGATGGCAACTCCATCTAATGCCAAGGTTAAGAGAGATTGGAGCTATATCTCTACTTCCCCATATGCATTAATGCCCCCAAAGAGACAATTATACTTGCTTTTTACAGTTTATGTTGACATTCATGATAGTGAATGTTCAGGTTTCATAAGAAGAGGGAATTTCTTGACCAGCTGAATATCAGCTTATGGAAGGAGACTTCAGCAGATGTAGTGAAATATGTGGAATCACACAGATGCCATTACATGTTTTAGAACACAGTTTAGGAGTCTGTTGTTGGATAATTTATATTTGATTGATGCAGATTTCAGGGTATGATAAAAGTATATTACTGCAACAGAATTTACATTGCCATGTGTACACCAGTATGCCTTAAAGCCATACACTGATATGACAACCATAGAGCCAAATTGTATTGGGAAGTGTGTTCATTTGTCATCATTTTGGTCTGAGCGGCACAGAGTCAACTGCAGACCACATGTTGTGTGTGACATTTTTGGTGCATTAACACTTTCCTTCTGTCTTTCAGGGAAGAAATGGCTGGGCTACAAAGTAACATAGATTTCTTAAGTAACAAACTTGAAGCCTCATTTGAGGCTCAGGAGTGGAAAGGTAACTCATAACTCTGCACCACTAATCACAGGCTTCTGGCTTCCACACTGCATATTTTAATCACATGATGATCACTTCAAAAGTTATATCCTATATTCCACCTCTGGTGTGGATCATTTCCAATGTATAGCTTCATCTTGTGCAGACGTTGTCACTGTTGTGGCTAGCAGGATAGCATACAGAGTGCGTCATATAGGCAATCTTGGGTAGTGATATTGTGTTGTGAAGAATGATTATGCCAGGAACCTGGTGCCATCCTTCTTCAAGAAGAAATGACTGAACTGCTGCCTGAGGCAGTCTGATTGCTGGTTGTGTGTCTAGTAGGGAATATATTGGACTTCTGCTTTTTAATGTTTCATCCATCTGTCTCACACCCTAGTTTCATAAGAAATTTGAGAAAATTGACCCTGAAGAGGAACAAAAAGTTCTGTTGAGCTTCCATGTGGACCACAAATATCCCAGTTAGAGTGCAGACTTCTCTACTGCCTCATGGTGTAGAATTATAAATATTCCTTCCATATCCCTGTTTAGTCATTTCAGCTGGAAGATGAGACAACCAATTTCCCCACTGTTGGCAAAGCAGCCACCATAACACAGTATCATCACCAAAGAATGGAAACAAAAATATAAAAGATGATCTCATGGAATTTGATGCCATGTAGGTTGGTAGATAGGTACTGATATTTTGAAGGAAACTGCAGCCTTCATCTCAAGGGTAGAAGTCATCAGGCTGTAGGTTACTCCAAAAGTTTGCTACCTGTTTGCCACACTCCACAGAATCACATTCCAAAAGATTGCAGTGTGCTTACTCACTACCCTCAGAACTTCTGTTTCAAAATTGTTTCAAAAATTTGGATGAAGTTGTATCTCATCTGTACCTTCCGTTCCCCATTTCTTAGTCACAGTTCATCAAGTCTGCATGTTTTTAGTGCACTTAACATGTGACTTTTCATTTGTTATATATACACCCATTTCTGCAAAGGTGGAAATGTGTGAACTTGGCTTTTGTTTTGTTATTGCCTCACAGAACCAGAGGAAAATGGGAGGTGGTAATAGTGGAGTGGGGGCAGGGGATGTCACATATATAATTGCTGTCAAATATGTTGGCTGTGTCACGTGTTTAAAAGGCTGAGCATCAGCTGGAAGGGGGCAGGCACAATGTGATTCATCATTGCAATAATATTGCCTCTTACGTATACAGCTATAATAAACCCATGATCTGTACATCTGTGTGTGACTTTTCATTGTTTCTTCACAGTTGCACATTTCTGCAAATGTGGATATACATGAACTGTGCCATCTTTCTTTTCTTGTCTCCATAAAGTAGTACAGATGTTGGGGAGGGAAAATGAGGTTGATCTAGTGCTAACTGTGGACACAGGGCAGGGTAATGCTGCAGGTAGAATTCCAGTGTCATTACACTGATGTGTTGATCATTCTAGTAGTAAAGGGGCAGGTGGAATGTACCTTACCAACATGAAGTTCTTGCCCACCAGTGCCATAACCATAATACAACCTAGGAATAAGGTGTAATTGTGTCAGTAAAATGACACTGCTAGGCTGACCTTCTTAGAACTGCTGTCAGTGACAGGAAATTTCTAAACCAGCCTTCTTAGAATTACTATCAGTGAAATGCCCTTGCTAAGCTGACCTTATTAGAAGTGCTTTCAGGAAAGGACATTGCTAAGCTGGCCTTCTTAGAACTGCTGTCAGTGAAATGACACTGCTAAGTTGGCTGTCTTAGAAATGATGTCAGTGAATTGACACCACTACACTGACATTCTTAGAACAGTTGTGGAAGATCATGATACAACATTTTGGACGATTCCGTATTCAGTGTGTCTCAGATCTTGCCATCAGTGAAACCAGTAGCACATGTTGTGTCATGAAGGAACATTCTTCCCTATTTGGATGATGATTTTGAGGGTTTCTCCAAGGAATTGGTATACAACTTTGAAATTACTGATCTGGTGAATATTTTTAAATGTATAAAAATGTTCATGAAGAAAACTTTGAGGAATGGCTGCAAAGTCAAACATTTGAATCTGGATTCCTTTAATTACTGATACAAATATCATCATTGCTGCCATAGAACATATGAACTCTACAGCAGCAGAAAATTTATGTACCATTGAAGCAACTGTATATACAACACTTGAAAGAATTAACATTTAACAGATTAACATAGCCCCATTAAATGTACATATTTCTTGTCCAAAAGGGAGAATGTTATCCCACAGTGGGCATTTAAATTGAATAATGCTTAGGCCACAGCAAGCACCTGGCATTTAAAAGGCCATACACAAAAGGTTAAGATGGCAGTGGTATACCTGGACTTACCATGACATTGATTTTGAATTTACTTAGCCAGAATGTGTTTGTTTTATATATATATATATATATATACATATATATAAAATTCCTTTACTTTCTGAATTCTCCTCATATCTTCCTATATATATAGGAAGATATGTGGGGAATTCAGAAAGTAAGGGAATTTTTTCTATTAAGGTCACACAATAAGATATTTACTGTCATATTCCGAAGCATTTAAGATGGAGCTTAGGGACATAAGTTATGATGATGCAAAGTGGATGGAACCTTCTCAGAACTGTGTCCAGCAGTGGACCCTTGGGTTCTTCTGACAGTGTTAGAGGATCATATAATACCGTGGCCATAGTGTTTTATGAAATGGATTTTAGTGGCTGTTGTAATATCTCTTCCAGTTGATGCATGCATGTAAAGAAAAGCTCATGGAAGCATGAATATCACAGTAGGAAGCACACAGCTTTATTAGAATAGTACCATGCTAAATAGGGTAATATTGGTGTTTCGTATTCTCACTGTGATTTTTTTGCTGTATCTCTACAGTACAGATAGTTGTAAAAGTTTGAGATAGTTCCTTAGTTAGAGGTTGTGTCAGAGGATGCTGTTTTTTAGTCAAACAGTTCTGGACAGATGTTGTGGGAAAGTATGGGAGGTTATAATACCCAACATCAACATTTTGATAGCTATCTTATGTATACAGTGAGGTCTTCATTGTAACATCACGTACTATTGGAAGAAGCATCCAATGTTGATGAAGAACCTGCTGAATCCATGTTCAAGGTAACTGAAGGTGGAGGCATTAGGTTTCCCTGACACATTGGAAGGTCCTCTCTGTATTACAAGATGTAACATCCCAAAGGACTGCTTTGTTACTTTACAGTTCAGAAAGTATTCACAGAAATTAGTTTTTCCAGAACTTACCACCAAAATCTGGTCCCTGTTCTAGGCCCATTTTACCTTGTCATGAAACACACTGGGTCAGAAAATATTTGCATGCCAAATATGAAGGGAAAACAGCACAGAATTAAAATATTCGTATATTTGATTATGATGACTCGATTACTAAACAATTCTTAAAACCCTCTTTTTATCTCCAAGTTTCACTTTTGTTCAGTAAAGTGACACTGTCTTTAGTTGCTTAACATGCATTCCAGGATCCAGTCACTGGCACTGGATAGATAATAGCATTGTACAGGATTAGAAAACTGGAGAACCATTTTTGAGAATATACTGATACAAAAGACTGGCCAGTTTCTGTTGGACACTGATACCTGTTTCAGATGATGACACATATGCCGGAGACCCTACTGAGTCACAGATTCATCCCAGATCTGAAGAGTACAACCTACAGCAGTATCAACAGTACCAACCTCAATCCAGCCAGCACCAGTATGAACTTCAGCCAAGCCAACAGCAATATCAGTCTGAGCCCAGTCAACAGCAATACCAACCCGAAACCAACCAACAGCAGTACCAGCTTGAACCAAACCACTATCAGTACAAATGTGAATCTAATGAACCAGCCACCAGTGAGGCTCTCAAGGCCGAGAAGTCACTACCCCCACCTCAGCCTCAGTCTGCGGAGGCATGAGATAGTGGACCCACTGCCACCACCACCACCACCTCCTCCACTCACATTAGAAGATCTGGCTACTGACAGCGATTCGTGAGACTTGCCGTCTGCACAGCTTGGTATCTTCAGAACAATGTCATTGTTACAGCAGTGCGGCTTCCTTTAGCATGCATTCATGGAGGTAGGATCAACATTCCTGCATGCTGCACATAAAAGAAGCTCTTGTGCTCTCATGAGGTTGTGCTGCCTGCAGGATCATTATATGACCCTTTCAGACCCTGGACATGTAGTGCCTAAACTTCTGAAGCCCACACTGCCTATATTAACAGCTCTGTTTACAAGAGTTCAGTTCTGAAACAAGACTTCATAAGAAGATGCAGGCTATTTAGGTACAAGGGGATTGGTTTAATAATTTTATGTAGTGTGCAGAGCAGCTTGGATAGCTTAGTCAGTAAAGTAACTGGCTAGGGGTTGGACAACTGAGTAACGGGAATTTGAAATCCCGTGATGGGCAAGAGATTTTTTCTTCTCCACAGCATCCAGACTGTCTCTGGGAACCATGGAGCCTAATGCTGAATGGGTACTGGCAGAAAAGTGGCTTGGACATGAAGCTTACCACTCACCTCCACCTACTTCACCTATATGCCTTCATGGCACGCAGAAGGACAACTTTACTTTTGTTTTATGTTGTTACCTAGAGTTGTATTATTCAGGAATTCATAACTCCAAAAGAAATTGTTATACCTGTTTGCAAGGGTCTGAGAGGGCTAGAGGAAAAACCAGTCTTACAGCTCATGTGCTTTCTATAATTTTACTTCTTTTGATCATGAACACAAATACTGTTAAGGTGTTTCGCATATCAGATCAGTGTATATAGTGTACTATATTACAGTAATGAGTGTGAAACATCAGTTGATTTTGTCTAAACAAAAGACACCTCATGACACAAGCAGTTTCAGTGGGACAATTGGGGCCTGGGAGACTCAACTGTGTTGGTCATACAAAATCAAAGAAATTGGTGGCTTTGAATAATTTCAAATGTTTTAACAAGTAAGTACCAGTATTTGTAATTCCGTAAGAATGTGATACGAGGGGGTGCTGATAAGTCCTTAGCCTGACCAGGAAGGAAACCAGCTACAGTAACCAAACTCAGGATTTATTCAGCATACTCCCCACAAAGCTCAATACAATTCTTAGCCCGCTGCTGTAACTTTTGCAAGCCACTCAAAAAAAAATTCAGAAGGTTGTTCATCCAACCAGGTCTCCACGGCAACAATGACCTCCACGTCGGACAAAAAATGGCGACCATTCAATTGTTTTTTCAGTCCAGGGAACAGGTGGTAGTCCGACGGGGCCAGATCCAGAGAATAGGGTGGGTGATCAAGACATGGAAGCCCAGGTAGGCCAGTTTCTTCTGTGTTACAAGTGCCTGGTGAGCCAGGGCATTGTCATGCAAGAACAAGACCCCCTTGGTGAACTTCCCACAGCGTTTTTCTTTCAAAATGTCCTTCAGTTGCACCAGCAGAGATGAGTAATACTCCACGTTCATAGTTTGGCCGTTTGGAAGATAATCAATAGGAGGTTGCCATCTTGATCCCAAAAAATCAAGGCGAGAACTTTTCCAGCGGATTTTTGCACTCAGAATATTTTGGGACGGGGTGAGCCGCTATGCCGCCACTCCGCTCACGTGAGATGCCCAGTTGCTCAGCTATAGATTTAGCTGAAATCCGGTGATCTTCCAAGATTAGTTCGTGAATTTGATCAATAATCTCCGGGGGGGGGGTCACTATTTTTGGGTTGTCCAGGACGAGATGCATCACAGGTGGAAAAATTACCACGTTTAAACTGGGCCACCCATCTTTTGACGGTGGCATACGATGGTGCATGTTCCCCTAATGTTTCTATCAGAATGGCATGAATTTCCTTCAGCGCCTTGCCTTGCAGGAAAAAAAAACTTGATGACAGCTCATGTCTCCATGTTGTTGAAATCGCGTGTCACCTCACATGCTTCCTTTCAGCCTCTGTAGCAAGAAAATACTTGCAATTCTGCACATAAACAAACCCCTTTTTCCAGTGACACTACCGATTCCATCCTACAACACTGGGAAGTAGGTCAGGCTAAGGAATTATTGGCACTCCCTTGTAGAGTTGTACCTGATGAGTCAGTTTAAAGCAGGGACATACAGACTTCAAAATGACGGTTAACATCTCTGATTCTCCTCATAAGTTTAATGTCAGAAGAAACATGCCTCTTGACATTTCCTGTGTACATATATGAACACCAATTTTAATGGATTTTCATAAATCATATAACACTCTTTTATAAAATGTATTGCTGAAACTTAGCTCTTGCTTGATTTCAGGCTGGTATCACTGTCAGTAACAGCTCTGCAAGGTAGTAAATTGTCTGTGACAATGTGAAATTACATATTAACATACTGTCTTGAAAATGGAATTTCTCAACATATTCATACTCAGACATTGTTATGCTTGCTTCAGCCAGCAACTTTGAAGTACATATTGCAATGCATATTCTTCTAATGGGTATAAAATTTGACACATTTTGTACAAAATTTATCATCTTTGAATGTAGTTGAAAGAAATGCTCTTCTTTGTATAGAGGCATCTGTTCTTGTAGCTGCCATAATGCTTGAGAAAAGTGAAGTCGCTAAATTTATTTTTCCTTCCTTTGTAGCTTGATCAGATAATTGTTGTTGCTCACATTGCATAATGTGCCAGCTTTCTGTAGAGCTATTAGCTGGAGATATGTTATAAAAGTGTGTACGCACTTTTGAAGTCTAGCACCTTACAAATACTATGCTGCTGTTGCTTGCTATCACAGGACTCATAGAAGTGGGCACCTACCCTTCTGCTGTGAATTAAAAACAAAATCCAAATGCAAAATGAGCCATTTTGAACAACTGGACAATCAGAATACATGAATTCCTAAATTATTACTTTGCAGTTTCAATGATTGCTGTCAGAGTTTCATGACATTTGATACTGGGACTCCTTAGGTCTCAAGGCAATTAACACAAAATTAATTTTTAAGTACATTCTGCAACTCTTTGATTTGAAAGATGGATGGACTGGTAACTTCTGTGTCTTTTTCATGTGACAATGTAAAATACTTTATGTATGATAACAAGTTCAAAGATACATCAGTCACAAGTTGTAAAATTTGGATGTTCAAATGTCTCGCTTTCACGTTATGTTTTTTCTTATGGTGGGACCTTGATATACTTCATGAAACTGATGTAGTACACAGTATTATAAAAGACAGTAGTTCCCAGACCCCAATAATTATACTCACAATTTTTCTAATTAAATGATCTCACTTCTGTTAGGAGTCCAGTGTTTTCTAGCAAATGTATATTTCAAAGCAATTACTAGAACACACAGGTTGGATTTGTACAGTGCAAGGTAGGTCAGTCTCTAAATACATGTTGAAGATTGACTGAATTGAGCAGTAAGGTGATATTTCTGTTGTCAGATTGAAGCACTGCTTTGCAGATATTTATCACTGTGTTAGAGTTGCTTACTCATTATATGATAGCAATGTGACACAAACCACAGAGAGGGATCCATGTTCAGATGGCATGCAGATATCTCACCATTTGGATCTGGACTTGCGTCTCATCATTACCTTTGGAAATTTTGGTACACTAAATTAGTTTTTGTCTGTGTTCTCATATGTAGCATTGTGAATTTACAGTGTATGGTAAATAATTGAAGTATGTGATACAGTATCATTATATAACCAAATAATTAAGCATGTTTTGTCACCCATGTTTGGCTCATTGGTATTGTAGATGCAAGTGAATCTTATTAGTAGAGCTGACTGCACTTGTGATGTAAACACTGTTTATAAACCACATATAGTAATAGGCATGAGTTGAATAGTAACTGTTGGGAGTGAACACAATACATTCCTGTCACCTGCTTTCACTTTAAATTTGTAACTGTACTCTTTATGCAAAATTGTGACCACTTGCTTTATATTGGTGTTAAAATACTGTTCAGGAAATTAGCTGCCATGTCTGGGGTTTTGATTACTTTTCTCCATATCAGCATATTGTACTTAGTAACAGCCTGTGTGTCTTCTAACTTGCCCATCCACAGTCGCCTGAAGTTTCACAGTTCATGCTAAATAAACCTGTGCAGTTGACAAAGTCGTCAAGCAAACCAAGAATGATAGTACAGCTGAAAGAATATTCAGTTTGGGACTTTGAAACAGTGCTTCAGCATGCAGTATAATAATGAAGTGATTTTTGGAAATCATACTTGTTACCCGTTTTGTGGTTAGCAGTTCATTTAACTTGATTCACCAGATATGAATGAATAGCACCTGGCCTGTCTGCAGTTGCATTGACTGTTGTCTACTTAATCTGCAGTACTTGAATGCAAACATCTGCAGCAATACTAGAGCCCTAATATTTATCTATTATATTATCTTGTTGGGCAACAAAGGGCAAGACAGTGAGTTCAACACAGAGTTTGTGTGAAGCAAGCAAGCACAATCAGTACCAGCTGATACTTCCTACTGGGCTGTTCATCATCTCGCATGTCAAGTTCTCCTGCAAGAGAAATTTATTTTCTCTAGATGCTGCCATTCTTTATGTGGCCACACCAGTAACTGTTATCTTAAATGCAAGTAACACATTTTATTATTTTGCTGCTTCTAATAGTGTTTACAATGTTCTTACTCTTCATTTTTCACTTCAGAATGGTTGGAGAAGTGTTCTCTGCAAGTCTTGAAAATTAATGATTGCTGTATAATGAAAAACATTAAATTGTTTAAAATACATAGTGTTTGACAGATCCTACTGCTTCACTCATCCTGAACCAATATCCTGTTCATGGCCAGCATGCTCTCTACTTCTGCAGCTGTATCCATTCTGTTCTACTTCCCTTCAACATTTCTTTTTGTATTTGCCTTCAGACTTTGGAATGGCCATTAATTTTTATTTGCTGATTACCCAGGGCAATTTCTATGTGAGAGATTACCAATGAGTTGCTTGCTTATCTGCACGTCTGATGTGGTGGAAACAACCTTGAAGGTTAATGTATCAGAACTCAAGAGTGTTATTTTGTCACTGTGCGTTGGTTATAAATTTAATGAGTGGGTAAATGTTTAAGATCTTGATGTAGAACCATATTAAATGTGTGAAACACATCTTGAAATTTTCGTGCTTGTTAGGTGGGCATTCCTTTGAAGCTGGAAACATATTAAAAGGGCAACATTATGTGTTAAAACACATGGAAATATTTTATCATCATCTTCAAATCCTTTTACTCCTTGTGGAGCATAGGGCATCCATGAAGAGCTACCAGGCATTGCTTGTCTCCAGCTATCCCCTTGCCCTCATTCCATGATTTCTTGTGCTTCTTATCTCATCCTCTATTGTCCTTTACCACGTTCTCTTCGGCCTACCTCTCCTTCTGTATCCCTGAGGATTCCAATCTAATGATGTTTTCTCTGTTGCTCCTGTTTCTTTACGTAATGTGTGTCCAATCCAGTTCCATTTTCTTCTTTTTATGTGATTTTCTATTGACTTCTGATGGGTGATTCTCCACAGTTCTTCGTTCATAATCTTATCAGTCCATTTTATGTTCATTATTCATCTTAAGCATTTATTTACAAATATCTGTAGTCTTCTTGTTATCTGGTTGGTAGTTTTCCAAGTTTCACAAGCAAATAATAATACTGATTTTACATTTGTACTGAATATTCGTATTTTAACTTCTTTTGATATGTTGAGATTTCTCCACACAGAATACAGCTGAACAAATAAACAAATGGTATTAAATTATTCTAACTTCATATTTTAAGGGAAGGGGGTCTTTTAAAGCAGGTTTTTCTGTACCTCGAACATATATGATTATAAAAACTTATGGACTGTACATTAAATAGTACTAGCTTCAATCCCACCTCATGGGTTAATATGGCCACCATGTTGATAATTTTGATGGCAGTAATTTAGGTAGTACCAGGCTGGAAAGATCTGCAGTGACATTAGTTTCACACTGACTTTACAGAAAGCATTCAGAAATAGTTACCATACTAATGTCTGGAATTTCAATAAGACAACAGGACTGATAACAAAGGTCATTAATTGGGTTCCAAACATGAAACTTTGTCCCTCTGGAATCCACAAGGGGAAGAGTTTTTGCTGTAAGTAGCTCAGCATAAAATTACAGATTTATTGAACATTAAAATTTGCCATACATTTTAAAGTATCATAAGAATAGCTATACAAAGACAAAAATAATACAGAAATATTTAATACTTACAAAACAGATCCTGGCCTTGATAAATATGGAACCTTTGACACAGTAAAGATGGATTCAAGTTACAAGCTGAGAGATGCTAACAGAAGTGCAATGTTGAAGCTCTTGAAATATCAAAATTTCATGTTAATGTACAGTTAGTCCCAAGAATTTCAGCCTTGTCCTAGCAATTTAGTTGTCATTTAGCATGGTAAATATAAGGTGAAAAATAAAACCATCCTAATGCAACATAAATTCAGTGTGCAGCAACTACATCATCAAAATAATGTGTGGATTTACTAAAGTCAGGTGACAAGCTGAGAGATGTTAACAGAAGTGCAATGTTGGAACTCTTGAAATATCAAGATTTCACTTTGATGAAAGGTCCATAGACCATGATCTCAGTCTGTAAAAAGAAAAAGATCAAACTAATGTGTATAATTAAAACAATAATGAGCAAAAAATCACCAACAAATTTTTGCTTCAATCGCTATGTTCACAACAATGCCAAGCATCCACAGTAGTCAAATTAAGGTAGAGGTACAACACTTCTGTCTCTTTAGGACTTATATGTTAACACAACTGTTAATGATATTTTGAGCATTAAAATACATTCAACATAGGATTACCTATGCATAGCCAATACAATTCAGGAGATACCCTATGTTTTCTATAGGAACCTGACTGTATCAGCAAAGAGCAATATTTTACTCGTGTCCCATAAATTAACTTTATGGTGAGTAATCTGCCCAAGGAACTTGCTGCTAAAGCCACATACAGATTAAAGGATTGATAGTTATGCTATAAACAGATATTTAACATGAAACACCTCACCAGATAAAACACAAAGCATGTCACTATCAGGGGTTTCTCACTGAACCTGTGACTTTACATATTGACTTACACACAGAAAGAATACTTCTCGTAAATATATTTAGTACATGGCCTGTCAGAGACACAAATTCTTATGCCTGATGAGTCTGAGCTGGAGAGCCACTTACAACTGAAGACAATGTCCAAATGTAACTTGTGAAAATCAGGGATGTGGGAATGAAAAATTCAAAGAAAGAAATAATGCCAGACTAGAGCCACGCATCACCAGAAATAGATCTGAGCATGTCAAACGGGAACATGTACAATGGCTGTATGTTACCACTGTGTTGGCAAAAGTTGTACATCGCCACCTTTCAAAATGTGATTCACTTGACAACTTTTCATGTCAACTTTGGACAGCATTCAAGAGGCATCTGAAGCTGGCAACATATGCAGAGCAATGATTGGTGACTGAATTTTCCTCTTTACATCATTTTAGATGAAAATAAAATTGGTACAAAAATTCCCAATATGTCCTACAATAATCAGGCAGACTTGGAGAAATCTTGTGAATCCATGCATGTTTGATGTTTGTGTTGCATGGTGGTACAGGGGACAGAAGCAAAAGACACAGTGATTTAGGCTCCACTGACAACAGTACTGCTACAACTTTATGCAAAACAGTTTACCAGTTTTATCAGTAAAGCAGTGTCCTACACCCACACTTTTAACCCTTCAGCTGTGAAACACTACTGATAATGGTAAGACAAATTTGCATGCTGACAGTCAACAGCAATGGAATGTTCAAGTGGCACAGTGCAATGTAGCATTTCTTGAATACCCTATGTACTGTTTGTAACACTATTCATTTCTAAGCACCACATTAACTTTTACAACATCCTCCTCCTTTCGCATGCCCACATGAGTACTAATGAGTGATAAAGATCATTCACAGCTAATGAAAAAAAGTGGAATTAATGAAAGAGGCAGAACTCATAACCAGACCCAAATAATGACTTCAGCATCAACTACATTAGACTGGTGGAAGAACGATGTTGGACAGGGATGGCAGTTGCAAGGTTTTTTTGTGGCCAAAAAGTGATATGTTCTGAAACAGACGAAACAATTGTGGCAGTTCTGGTATGCAGGATCAACAGAAACTGGCCTCTTAAAAGGCTCAGCATTGCTGAAGGACACAAAATCTAAGCTTTCAGGGCAAGTCAGTGATGGATAGTTATTTATTCTTTTCACAAGGCACAAATTTACATGTCTTCCAGTGACAAGTGTCAGAACCTGGAACAGATGAGGCAATAGTGGAAGTAAACTATAACACACAGAAATTTCAAGAGACTGTATATTATATTATTCAAGGACATAAGAGTATTTAAGAAAATAAAGAATATTTGCAGACAGAGGTTTGTTCCACAGTATGACTCAGGACAGCTGTGTTGCTGACAATGGTATACCATTACCCAAATTGAGATACATCAAACATTGCACACTTTGTTAGCAGTATGAAGGCAGCAAGGTACACCTCTCAACGACAGACTTAACATAATATCACTGGTAATCCTCCAACTCAAGGTCAAAGTCCTCTTCATCAAACAAAACTTCATCCAACACTGAAAGCAAGTGTGAACAGCCTTATTAGGTTCAATGTTCATTTTACAGTTGCATTTGTATCTGTACATCAGTCAATGATGTCTTTACTGTAAACACATGATGATGTGGGTGAGATTAAATTTCTGTACTTGCATAAGTAAAACCATCAAATACAACTTATGGCTTATAAGGTTGGCAAACAAGCAGGATGAGGCAAGCAGGGCACAGTACATGACATACCCAACTAGTGTGAAGGAAATGTTTTTAGCTGGTTGACCTCAAGATACATGATATACAGGTGGGAACACATTATTCACATAGAAATTAGAGAAATAGGTTCAGAGAGTATTAAATAGCTTCATATTGGGTCTTATGGAAATCCTGACAAAGCTGCAATATATGAATGTGTTTAATACTTGAATATCTGGTGATACTGTACACTAACCTTTGAACACATTCTCCAATCGCTTCAAGTTTTTCAGCGTTCCTGATAACTCTTTGGATGGACTTTTGGTTTGTGGCGAGCTGGGGTTTGCAGAATTTTCCAGCGCCTCAATCACAGCACTCAGTCTGCCTGCCCGCTCACTGTCCTCCTCATACAGGTATCTGTGTCACACCATAAACTGCTCACTCACACATGAAATGTCTACAGTTGATGACTGTACAAGAGCTTGTTAATGGCAAGTAGTGGTGAAACTGCTTAGAAACAGTGATTTTACCTTTGCCATTATTACACAAACAGCACATAATCTTCAGATAAGTGTCTACTATGGCCTCATATATCCAACTAAGTCTCTATGCCACTACCAGAGGTGGGGAAACTAATTATATAAGTGCTTGCACCAGCACCTGACAAGACAATGATGCAAATGGTGACAGACAGTGAAGTTCCTGTACTTACATGTGTATGCTTAGCACTACTACTAGATAATAAACCTTATTTTTTTCAGAGTACCTTCCTGTTAACCATTAACCCTATAAAGCCAAACGACTTCTAAAGACATTGCGTAGTTGAGCCCTTTCAATTGCCAAATGACATAAAGACACTGCAAACAGTGTGTCAAATTTTGGATAAATTTTGTTCACTCCTATTCGATAAACTGCTGTGGCTTGCTAAGCTGCAGGACCCTTGAAGGTTAGGGTTTCTGTATGGAGCCAGAATGTACCCCCTCTGCCTCCTAAACCCTCCACAAACCCCAATTTATAAGTCGGCACAGGGCAACTGCGCATTTTGTCCCAGCTGACTAATATGGTTTAGACACTGAAAGTTGGAAAAGTGTATGTAGTCAAACACAACTGTGTCACATGAGGTGTATTTAATGACTATATAATGGACAACTACATGTTTTGGCCTGTACTGGCCATCTTCAGGTTGTCTTAGGGGAACTTAGGATCT
>Ga0136643_10007458_pt1 | contig 15820 bp, 5 predicted proteins | sample TergutLab28metaG_FD_96883 | JGI IMG/M metagenome (GOLD analysis project Ga0136643, IMG submission 96883) | Labiotermes labralis P1 segment gut microbial communities from Petit-Saut dam, French Guiana - Lab288 P1 (version 3) (version 3) | ecosystem: Host-associated > Arthropoda: Insects >... | reverse complement strand
CCTGAAGATGGACGTATTAACGTCTGAAACATGTTGAGCAGTAGATAATAAAGCAAGTGTCATCTAGTTGGTCAACCTTTATTCAAATATCAAGATGATGCACGGTCCAATACGCATAAGTAAGCCAAGATAATTAACATGTGCTTCGTGATATAATGAAAATATCTTAGGCCGATTGCTGAGCGGTGCCATGCGATGTTCTTCGTTGTATGCATGTATACAAGGTGTTTCTGAGATACACGGCACATCTATAGGGCCACGTTTAATGCATACAAACAAGGAGAATCCTGTGTGCGAATGTGGCTTCTTGGACAATTCTCCTTTGATTTATTTTGAACGAAAAAGATAAATAGTTAGTGTAAGCTCGGCCACTGAAACTGTTTATTTAAAATGTCTTATTCTAATGTGACAGGTTACTCTTTTGACACATTAAACAATGCTAGTATTGTTGTCCTTTTACTTCCACGTAACGCACTGCGCACCTTTTATGTATTGTCGCAAGTGCCCAAAATTTCCAGGCTTGTTACGAATTAACTCGCATCTATCTTCTGTTTGGGGACCGCGGTGGCACAGTAGTTAAGGTGCCGTGCTACAAATCAGAAGGTCGCTGGTTCAATCCCACAGCTGGTGTCATTAGAATTTTTCATTGACATAAAATCCTTTCGATCGAACTATGGCCCTAGGATCGACTCAGCCTTTAACAGAAATGAGTACCAGGAGCATTTCCTGGGGGTGCATAAGGCTGACAACCTTACCACCATCCTGTGCCGTTGTCATGAAATCTGAGAAACTTAACTTCCTGGAAACCTCTGGGCCACTCCAGTCCTTTAACGGAGCTGCTTTAACTATCTTCTGTTATAGTTTCTCTACACTAGTTTCTCTCGCACTATACAGAATTCTTTCAGTACGAATCTATAAATAAAAATCCATTGGATACAAGTCGGGTGAATATGTGGGATCGTCCCTGACATTTGTAATTAAAATCGTGTAAGCATGAGTGACGAGGGTGTTATAGAGCAGTGTTTCTCAACGTTTGTGAGACCGCGACCCGGTAAATTCTTCTTTCATAAGACGAGGGCCCGGTCCCAACAAATTTACTCGTAAATACCTTTCAATTTTTTTAGGTTCATACATTAAACCAACATAAGTATTAATAATTAATTATGACATAATCATAAAGATTATTAGTACATTTATGTATACGGTGTGGCATGCTGACAAATATAAAATTACATTTAAATTAGTTATCAGTCATTGGACTAATGAAATCTTGTAAACATATTGTAGTTTCCTCAGGCCAACATCTGAGTCTGAGTTTTTCGACACATTCACGAATATTTTTCTCCTCAGAATATTTCCAGTATGAAATATTTATTCATGAAAATTGCTTAGAAAACTAAAATGACATATTCCAGGAGAACCTCTCGCTGCCAGGTATAATTGATGCCAGGGCCTGGTACCGGGCCGCGGCCCAGCGGTTGAACACTGTTATAGAAGGCACATGGCAATTTCGGTACGGCAGCCACAGTCGCTCTGCTCTTCTGTATACAGACGGACCGTAATTTTTTAAAAAAAAGGCGCCTAAGGAATGGACTTCACACAGACTTTTTTCTTTACACAAAACCCGCCCTAACGCTACTACTGTACCATGCCTTTCATAAACATCCTGTATGTACAAGTGACACAGACAGCAACATCAATCATGCTTTCCAGCGTTCTCCCATAACAAGAACGGTGACTTTCCTTCTTCATTCCATAAGCTATTGATTATCAAATATCGGCCTCATTGTTCTTAATAGTAGGAGAAACAGAAATGAATGTGTCAGATCTTTGAGTCGTAAGCAATACATCTGCTTTGTCACCATAAGGTTCGTCATCCCCGTTGTGTTCAGTAAACTAATTAGAGTGGAGTGAATGTTCATGTCCTCGATGTCCAGCACTAACTCACACATAGACTGTGAAACTTCTGAAGCCCCACACACATAATATGATACCATAGACCTAACTATTATTAACTCAAATATACATAATAGCAGTTACCCCATGTACCCACCCCCCAACCTCCATAACACGTACGAGATCTCGTGCCCACCCTATCTCCCACATCCCCACTATACACAGCCCAAATTAAATCTTGTATAACTACTTTCTAAGGATTCCTGTACGGTACAACCTGAAGATGGCTATTATCAAGAGCCGAAACATGTAGTTGTACCTTAGATAGTAAATGTAAATACACCTCTACCATCAAATAAAATAAAGTTGTGTTAGGCAGGAACATACACTGTACTCTAATTAATCTGCTCTGTCATGTCACCATTCAGGTTCAAGAAATATGGTGCCCCCTGTGATTCCGTAATTCCTTATTGTCTTCATTTTATGTATGTAGGTTATATTTTCTACATCATTCACTGTGTAAATAGAAGTTACTCCACTTTCTACTAAAAATCTTCAACAGTTATGGAAGAGCAGTTCATGCAGGTATGAGAGTAGGGGAGGAAGAGAGGTCACTGACCGTTAGATGTAAGCAAACACCCATCATGGGGGGTGGGATGTAATGGGAAATTCTTATAACTGAAACTAGCTGGGGTCTTTGGCCCAGAAACCGTAGGCTCTTACAGTCAACAGCTACCAAAATCCTGTTAACAGGTGGAACTTCAGAATCAGGTAAAATGTTTTGGTATACTGCCTAATCCAGCGATTCTCGCGTGCTTCTACCGGGTATGATTAAGCACATCAAACCGAAGGCAGAACTATCAAAACTGAAGTGTTGAAGTTTCGTTTAGATCTACAGACGTAATTCGCTTCTATCTCTTGCTCTCGCTCTCTCTTTCTCTCTCTTCATATTTTGGATAAATGGCGTGCCCTAGTATTTACAATTTGACACATTAAATACATTGTTAGGTCTATTTCTGTTGCGATTGTGCCCTATATTCTGTTGCAGAAACATGAAGGTGTACTCAGTTCTGTCAGTATTTATCTCTACACCTACGTCCTTACTTCACTCCAGCGTATTAAAACACAGAGCAAGAAGGCGAAATTTATCTTCGTGGAAATAAACGAAATATTAAAAGGACAAAATATAATCGGGTTTACTAAAAAACAAAGATTAAACTGGCTAGACCACGTTGAACGCATGGTCGAAGATGATAATGTGCAGAAGATCAAGAGATGGAAACCCATGTCCAAAAGACCAATTGGAAGATCTAAAACACGTTGGGAAGATGACGTTTTGGAAGATATAAAGAGCATGAACGTATGCGATTGGAGGAAAATAGCAGAGAATAAAGGCAGTTGGAAGAAAGTAGTTGAGCAAGCAAGAACCTTATACAGGTTGTAGCGCTTTATAAGAAGTAGAAGAAGAAGAAGAAGGAGAAGGAGAAAGAGGAGGAGGAGGAAGAGGAGGAGGAGGAATTGTACCGATTGTGGGAGAACAAAAATATAATGATGAAGACTAAGGCCCGTATATTTAATAGTAATGTTAAATCGGCACTGCTGTGTGGATGCGAAACGTGGTTAAGTGACAACCCAAATAACAAATAAATTACAAACGTTTGTTCATCGATGTTTGCAAAGAATAATGTGTATGGGGTGGTCTAAGATAATGAGTAATACCGAGCTGTGGTAAGCTGCTGGAGAGACGCCCATAATATTACAAATTAGAATGAGAAAATGGCGTTGGATCGGTCATACTCTGAGGAACGGGATGAATCCATTGAAAAACAAGCATTGGATTGGAATCCGCTGGGAGCCAGAAGTAGAGGAAGAACGAAGCAAACCTGGAGAAAGGCCGTTTTGGAGGAAACAGGAAATGAGGCAAAATTTGGAGTGAGGTTAAGAGGTTCGCTAGCAGTAGAGTCAGATGGAGATGCTTCACAAATGCCCTGCGTTCCTAATGGAAATAAAGGGTATTATAATATTACTACTACTACCGTCCTTACTAGCGACTAATAAAGCTTCAGTATTTTTCTTTATATTCTGATTATCGACTTAGACCAAGAGCTGGTGTATGAGATCCAGTAGCGTCTTAACACTGGTGACAAAATGGTTAAAGGCTAACTGTCGATGTTGGAAGGATTTTTATGTGTTTGACTTTCATAGGGCCGTGCATCGTAATATTATTGCCATAGTAAAACCAACTAGATGCACCAATGTAAGGGTAAAAGGTCCCGTTACAGACCTAGAAGGGTTCAGAGGGTTCCAGGAAGTTAAGGTTCCCAGATTTCTTGACAACGGCACTGGATGGTGTCGGCCTTACGCACCGGCCGCCTTTACCCCCATGAAATACTCCTGGTACTCATTTATGTTAGAGGCTGAGTCGACCCCCAGGGCCATAGTGCGATCGGAAGGATTAGATGCACCAATGTATCAAATTTATTTTATTTTGGAATGGCAATCTACATGTTTCGGACGGTCTTTCCGTCCATCATTAGGAGTTGAAGACTTTACATACGGCAACAGGAATTTGTCAAACAGATACTGCTGTATGTACAGTCTTGAACTCCTGATGATGGACGGAAAGACCGTCCGAAACATGTAGAGTGTTATTCCAAAATAAAATAAATTTGATACATTGGTGCATCTAGTTGGTTTTACTATAGATATTATTTTTATGTTGTTGTGGTGGTCAGTTTTAATTTACTGTCCTGGCATGTGCCTGGAGAGGCTTGGAAACTGCGCGACAAATTTCTGTCACCGTAGACAAATGTCTTTCGGTATTTAAACCAAGGACATTCGAAAAAAAGTAATTCTATACATTTTATCGAAGTGCATTGAAGTAAACATTTCAGGGAATTTAATATTGTTGAAATATTACTATAACGACGGTGTAAGAGCGAACTTCAATCACGTGAATACCAATGAAGACTGAAGTGTGTGAAGTTAGGATTTAGTGTTATTGCCTTGTTATAAATGGCAACGACTGGTCCATATTTATTAATTTTCTGTTCCTGTATGAATGTTGAATTCTTTCACGGCTCGTGAACTCCGTAATTAGAAAGCTGAAGTTTATTACCTCGGAAACAAAAGTTAATAATTTTGTTTTCTTTCCATTCCGCATGTCTAATTTCTAAAATCAGTTTCAGTGTTTTGTGTACCTGAATCCAGCTTCTCTGGTGTGAAACTATGTAGATTGGTGAATAAGGGTCGAGATTACGGAGGAGCTGGTTGCTTCCATCTACAGGATAGTATAAGAACCCAACATATTTGCCGTAGGACGTATAACCAAGTGCCTTGTTGACGTTTTCTTGTTCCTCCCACTTTTGTGTATTTTGCTTCCCTTCCGAAACAAATATACTACTGATTCTTTTATCTACTGCTAGACCTTCCTTGGTCCCGTCTCCCATACAGTTTGTATTTTATTAAAGCTTTCTGTACATGATACGGCGGCTTCCGATAAACATGTTATCTTCATTTTTAGTGGTATGTTGTAAATTTTGTACAATACAAGAAGCAAAAGTGGGCCGGGTAGCTCAGTCGATATAGCAACTGACTACGGGCTGGACGGTCCGGGGGGGATCCAATCCTGGTGGGGGACGAGATTTTCCGTCAGTCCAGATCGGCCCTGAGGCCCACCCAGCCTCCTGTAAAATGGGTACCGGGTCTTTCCCGGGGATAAAGTGCGGCCGGGGCGTGCTGCCGTCTACTCACCCCCTTCTAGTGCCGCGGTCATGGAAGAGTAGAGCTATACCTCTACCCACCCTCTGGGCCACACCAAGCCTGTAATGGGATCACTTTACCTTTACACGAAGCAATAATTTCTTGTAGATGTCGTTGAAGCTTGCTGATTTTACGGAGCGAAAACTTTTATTTCCTTTGCTCAACAAACCACAACCGGCTGCGGCAGAGCAGTTGGCATTCCTGTTGCGAATTTGGAAGGGAACGACTGTTCCTACTTAAGTCTTTCTTGGTATTTCACGTACTTTCAAAGAAAATACCGGGATAACACCTCAAACCTGGTCACAGTCGCTTTCTTGCACTTCTTTTGCGATTCATTATTCACTAATCCTGTTCTTGGTTGCTGTAAAAGTACCCTGGTCTATGAATACCGTCTTTAAACAAAGAAGTAAAAAATTAAGCAAACTGAATCCAGTTATAAATCTGTTTAATATTAATTTTAGAATTATTCTCCCATCTACACCTGGCGTTTGTAAGAGGTCACGTCCCTGTAAGTTTTGCGACCAAAATGTGTAGACATGGCTTATATCTCCGATGCGTGCCACACGCTCCTCCCATTTAATCGTTCTTGATGTTATCACCCTAATGAGGTCTTATGAAGAGTAAAATTGTGAAGACTTGTGTTACACGATTTTCTGCAATCTCCCTACACATTCTCCTAGGTTCTTCAGCTCTCTGTGATTTGTGTGTTTCTGTTTGTGTGAGAGACCAGGTTTCTTACAGGCGAAATTATAATTTCATATGCTTTTCAGTCTTTAGTTTTAAGACATCGGAGACGAAAACAGAATGTCGTGCCCTGGATGTTAGCTGACTCTACTCCTATTTATTCCGCTCTTAGTTTCCTCATTAGTATGGTTCTGATTGGTTACTTGTTTTTTTATGACTCGACAGCCCCTACTCGGCCAAGGTCTCCTCATTGTCGAGGCTTCACTATCATGCTCAGACACACCACACTCAGTAGGACTTCTCTGGACGAGTGATCAGCCCGACGTAGAGACCTCTACCCGGTACCATACAACACTCACAACAGACAGACATCCATGCCCCCGGCGGGATTCGAGCCCACAATATCAGCAGGCGAGCGGCCGCAGACCCACGCCTTAGACGGTGCGGCCAATGGGATCGCCTTCTGACTGGTTACTATTGTGCCAAAATTTTGGAATTTTCCATCTTCCCAAAGGATTTTTACCCGCAATGGGATATCTTTCTGCAAGCTACTGGAAAGGTATGGGCGCACACATCGTTCTCTTTATCCTTCTACATCTACCTCATTTCCAACGTCTAACAGAGCTATTTTGCTTTTGCTATGCTGTGTATTTGACCCTATAATCAATGAATAACATTAGCAAATACTCAAAGCTGTTATGACGTAATCAGTTTCTGTGCCTTCTCATGTTCTTAGCCCTTCCTATGCCATAAATTAAAAGTAACGCTGATGAAAACTGGCCGTGAAAGATCTCCTTGATTTAGACCATTCTTAACAGGAGACACATCAGAAAAATACTTACTGTGTGGGCTGTGCTGTAGATTTTATACATTGACGTTCTAATGAACCTCAAAAGTTAAGTGTGTAAATGGAACTCCTATTTTTATATTATTCAAACGATGCATATTCTCATAATTCTCGTAATGTATGTATCAACCAATAAATGCCCTTAATAAAATACAGTGCATAATAGATATTAAACTCCAACATGTTTCGGCACCGGCATACCTTCCTCGGGGAGTTTTAGAACAAAGGAAATTAAGCCGAACACTTTCATCTAGGTATTTGACATTTTAAACATTCCATTACGAACAGTATAGTACCGAGACTGAAGCAATGGGCTCATATTCCTTTCAAAACAACGCCATATCGTGAGTCCACGCTGGCATTTTCATTGTTTTAAAGACACAAAAATGAAGTATATTAAATTATATTCCTTTGTTCTACGTAAAATTCCCTGAGGATGGAACTCCAATGCAGAAACATGTAGGAGTTTAATGCTTGTTGTGAATTGTATTTTATTCAATGCATTTTTTTGGCTGATATATTGACTGGAACTCAAAGTGTTTTACAATGTTAATAAAAATCCAGCCACATGCAACAGTATGCAGATATTTATTTACTGCAAAGTCACTTTACATGTTTCGGGTGTCACAGCACCCATCATCAGGAGTACTAAAAACTGTAACCGCAGCCTCCGGTACAGGTTATAATACTGGTACAGCTACTTCCATCCAACGTGGCCTGATCAGGCCACGTTGGATGGAAGTAGCTGTACCAGTATTATAACCTGTACCGGAGGCTGCGGTTACAGTTTTTAGTACTCCTGATGATGGGTGCTGTGACACCCGAAACATGTAAAGTGACTTTGCAGTAAATAAATATCTGCATACTGTTGCATGTGGCTGGATTTTTATTAACATTGTAAAACACTTTGAGTTCCAGTCAATATATCAGCCAAAAAAATGCATTGAATAAAATACAATTCACAACAAGCATTAAACTCCTACATGTTTCTGCATTGGAGTTCCATCCTCAGGGAATTTTACGTAGAACAAAGGAATATAATTTAATATACTTCATTTTTGTGTCTTTAAAACAATGAAAATGCCAGCGTGGACTCACGATATGGCGTTGTTTTGAAAGGAATATGAGCCCATTGCTTCAGTCTCGGTACTATACTGTTCGTAATGGAATGTTTAAAATGTCAAATACCTAGATGAAAGTGTTCGGCTTAATTTCCTTTGTTCTAAAACTCCCCGAGGAAGGTATGCCGGTGCCGAAACATGTTGGAGTTTAATATCTATTATGCACTGTATTTTATTAAGGGCATTTATTGGTTGATACATACATTACGAGAATTATGAGAATATGCATCGTTTGAATAATATAAAAATAGGAGTTCCATTTACACACTTAACTTTTGAGGTTCATTAGAACGTCAATGTATAAAATCTACAGCACAGCCCACACAGTAAGTATTTTTCTGATGTGTCTCCTGTTAAGAATGGTCTAAATCAAGGAGATCTTTCACGGCCAGTTTTCATCAGCGTTACTTTTAATTTATGGCATAGGAAGGGCTAAGAACATGAGAAGGCACAGAAACTGATTACGTCATAACAGCTTTGAGTATTTGCTAATGTTATTCATTGATTATAGGGTCAAATACACAGCATAGCAAAAGCAAAATAGCTCTGTTAGACGTTGGAAATGAGGTAGATGTAGAAGGATAAAGAGAACGATGTGTGCGCCCATACCTTTCCAGTAGCTTGCAGAAAGATATCCCATTGCGGGTAAAAATCCTTTGGGAAGATGGAAAATTCCAAAATTTTGGCACAATAGTAACCAGTCAGAAGGCGATCCCATTGGCCGCACCGTCTAAGGCGTGGGTCTGCGGCCGCTCGCCTGCTGATATTGTGGGCTCGAATCCCGCCGGGGGCATGGATGTCTGTCTGTTGTGAGTGTTGTATGGTACCGGGTAGAGGTCTCTACGTCGGGCTGATCACTCGTCCAGAGAAGTCCTACTGAGTGTGGTGTGTCTGAGCATGATAGTGAAGCCTCGACAATGAGGAGACCTTGGCCGAGTAGGGGCTGTCGAGTCATAAAAAAACAAGTAACCAATCAGAACCATACTAATGAGGAAACTAAGAGCGGAATAAATAGGAGTAGAGTCAGCTAACATCCAGGGCACGACATTCTGTTTTCGTCTCCGATGTCTTAAAACTAAAGACTGAAAAGCATATGAAATTATAATTTCGCCTGTAAGAAACCTGGTCTCTCACACAAACAGAAACACACAAATCACAGAGAGCTGAAGAACCTAGGAGAATGTGTAGGGAGATTGCAGAAAATCGTGTAACACAAGTCTTCACAATTTTACTCTTCATAAGACCTCATTAGGGTGATAACATCAAGAACGATTAAATGGGAGGAGCGTGTGGCACGCATCGGAGATATAAGCCATGTCTACACATTTTGGTCGCAAAACTTACAGGGACGTGACCTCTTACAAACGCCAGGTGTAGATGGGAGAATAATTCTAAAATTAATATTAAACAGATTTATAACTGGATTCAGTTTGCTTAATTTTTTACTTCTTTGTTTAAAGACGGTATTCATAGACCAGGGTACTTTTACAGCAACCAAGAACAGGATTAGTGAATAATGAATCGCAAAAGAAGTGCAAGAAAGCGACTGTGACCAGGTTTGAGGTGTTATCCCGGTATTTTCTTTGAAAGTACGTGAAATACCAAGAAAGACTTAAGTAGGAACAGTCGTTCCCTTCCAAATTCGCAACAGGAATGCCAACTGCTCTGCCGCAGCCGGTTGTGGTTTGTTGAGCAAAGGAAATAAAAGTTTTCGCTCCGTAAAATCAGCAAGCTTCAACGACATCTACAAGAAATTATTGCTTCGTGTAAAGGTAAAGTGATCCCATTACAGGCTTGGTGTGGCCCAGAGGGTGGGTAGAGGTATAGCTCTACTCTTCCATGACCGCGGCACTAGAAGGGGGTGAGTAGACGGCAGCACGCCCCGGCCGCACTTTATCCCCGGGAAAGACCCGGTACCCATTTTACAGGAGGCTGGGTGGGCCTCAGGGCCGATCTGGACTGACGGAAAATCTCGTCCCCCACCAGGATTGGATCCCCCCCGGACCGTCCAGCCCGTAGTCAGTTGCTATATCGACTGAGCTACCCGGCCCACTTTTGCTTCTTGTATTGTACAAAATTTACAACATACCACTAAAAATGAAGATAACATGTTTATCGGAAGCCGCCGTATCATGTACAGAAAGCTTTAATAAAATACAAACTGTATGGGAGACGGGACCAAGGAAGGTCTAGCAGTAGATAAAAGAATCAGTAGTATATTTGTTTCGGAAGGGAAGCAAAATACACAAAAGTGGGAGGAACAAGAAAACGTCAACAAGGCACTTGGTTATACGTCCTACGGCAAATATGTTGGGTTCTTATACTATCCTGTAGATGGAAGCAACCAGCTCCTCCGTAATCTCGACCCTTATTCACCAATCTACATAGTTTCACACCAGAGAAGCTGGATTCAGGTACACAAAACACTGAAACTGATTTTAGAAATTAGACATGCGGAATGGAAAGAAAACAAAATTATTAACTTTTGTTTCCGAGGTAATAAACTTCAGCTTTCTAATTACGGAGTTCACGAGCCGTGAAAGAATTCAACATTCATACAGGAACAGAAAATTAATAAATATGGACCAGTCGTTGCCATTTATAACAAGGCAATAACACTAAATCCTAACTTCACACACTTCAGTCTTCATTGGTATTCACGTGATTGAAGTTCGCTCTTACACCGTCGTTATAGTAATATTTCAACAATATTAAATTCCCTGAAATGTTTACTTCAATGCACTTCGATAAAATGTATAGAATTACTTTTTTTCGAATGTCCTTGGTTTAAATACCGAAAGACATTTGTCTACGGTGACAGAAATTTGTCGCGCAGTTTCCAAGCCTCTCCAGGCACATGCCAGGACAGTAAATTAAAACTGACCACCACAACAACATAAAAATAATATCTATAGTAAAACCAACTAGATGCACCAATGTATCAAATTTATTTTATTTTGGAATAACACTCTACATGTTTCGGACGGTCTTTCCGTCCATCATCAGGAGTTCAAGACTGTACATACAGCAGTATCTGTTTGACAAATTCCTGTTGCCGTATGTAAAGTCTTCAACTCCTAATGATGGACGGAAAGACCGTCCGAAACATGTAGATTGCCATTCCAAAATAAAATAAATTTGATACATTGGTGCATCTAATCCTTCCGATCGCACTATGGCCCTGGGGGTCGACTCAGCCTCTAACATAAATGAGTACCAGGAGTATTTCATGGGGGTAAAGGCGGCCGGTGCGTAAGGCCGACACCATCCAGTGCCGTTGTCAAGAAATCTGGGAACCTTAACTTCCTGGAACCCTCTGAACCCTTCTAGGTCTGTAACGGGACCTTTTACCCTTACATTGGTGCATCTAGTTGGTTTTACTATGGCAATAATATTACGATGCACGGCCCTATGAAAGTCAAACACATAAAAATCCTTCCAACATCGACAGTTAGCCTTTAACCATTTTGTCACCAGTGTTAAGACGCTACTGGATCTCATACACCAGCTCTTGGTCTAAGTCGATAATCAGAATATAAAGAAAAATACTGAAGCTTTATTAGTCGCTAGTAAGGACGGTAGTAGTAGTAATATTATAATACCCTTTATTTCCATTAGGAACGCAGGGCATTTGTGAAGCATCTCCATCTGACTCTACTGCTAGCGAACCTCTTAACCTCACTCCAAATTTTGCCTCATTTCCTGTTTCCTCCAAAACGGCCTTTCTCCAGGTTTGCTTCGTTCTTCCTCTACTTCTGGCTCCCAGCGGATTCCAATCCAATGCTTGTTTTTCAATGGATTCATCCCGTTCCTCAGAGTATGACCGATCCAACGCCATTTTCTCATTCTAATTTGTAATATTATGGGCGTCTCTCCAGCAGCTTACCACAGCTCGGTATTACTCATTATCTTAGACCACCCCATACACATTATTCTTTGCAAACATCGATGAACAAACGTTTGTAATTTATTTGTTATTTGGGTTGTCACTTAACCACGTTTCGCATCCACACAGCAGTGCCGATTTAACATTACTATTAAATATACGGGCCTTAGTCTTCATCATTATATTTTTGTTCTCCCACAATCGGTACAATTCCTCCTCCTCCTCTTCCTCCTCCTCCTCTTTCTCCTTCTCCTTCTTCTTCTTCTTCTACTTCTTATAAAGCGCTACAACCTGTATAAGGTTCTTGCTTGCTCAACTACTTTCTTCCAACTGCCTTTATTCTCTGCTATTTTCCTCCAATCGCATACGTTCATGCTCTTTATATCTTCCAAAACGTCATCTTCCCAACGTGTTTTAGATCTTCCAATTGGTCTTTTGGACATGGGTTTCCATCTCTTGATCTTCTGCACATTATCATCTTCGACCATGCGTTCAACGTGGTCTAGCCAGTTTAATCTTTGTTTTTTAGTAAACCCGATTATATTTTGTCCTTTTAATATTTCGTTTATTTCCACGAAGATAAATTTCGCCTTCTTGCTCTGTGTTTTAATACGCTGGAGTGAAGTAAGGACGTAGGTGTAGAGATAAATACTGACAGAACTGAGTACACCTTCATGTTTCTGCAACAGAATATAGGGCACAATCGCAACAGAAATAGACCTAACAATGTATTTAATGTGTCAAATTGTAAATACTAGGGCACGCCATTTATCCAAAATATGAAGAGAGAGAAAGAGAGAGCGAGAGCAAGAGATAGAAGCGAATTACGTCTGTAGATCTAAACGAAACTTCAACACTTCAGTTTTGATAGTTCTGCCTTCGGTTTGATGTGCTTAATCATACCCGGTAGAAGCACGCGAGAATCGCTGGATTAGGCAGTATACCAAAACATTTTACCTGATTCTGAAGTTCCACCTGTTAACAGGATTTTGGTAGCTGTTGACTGTAAGAGCCTACGGTTTCTGGGCCAAAGACCCCAGCTAGTTTCAGTTATAAGAATTTCCCATTACATCCCACCCCCCATGATGGGTGTTTGCTTACATCTAACGGTCAGTGACCTCTCTTCCTCCCCTACTCTCATACCTGCATGAACTGCTCTTCCATAACTGTTGAAGATTTTTAGTAGAAAGTGGAGTAACTTCTATTTACACAGTGAATGATGTAGAAAATATAACCTACATACATAAAATGAAGACAATAAGGAATTACGGAATCACAGGGGGCACCATATTTCTTGAACCTGAATGGTGACATGACAGAGCAGATTAATTAGAGTACAGTGTATGTTCCTGCCTAACACAACTTTATTTTATTTGATGGTAGAGGTGTATTTACATTTACTATCTAAGGTACAACTACATGTTTCGGCTCTTGATAATAGCCATCTTCAGGTTGTACCGTACAGGAATCCTTAGAAAGTAGTTATACAAGATTTAATTTGGGCTGTGTATAGTGGGGATGTGGGAGATAGGGTGGGCACGAGATCTCGTACGTGTTATGGAGGTTGGGGGGTGGGTACATGGGGTAACTGCTATTATGTATATTTGAGTTAATAATAGTTAGGTCTATGGTATCATATTATGTGTGTGGGGCTTCAGAAGTTTCACAGTCTATGTGTGAGTTAGTGCTGGACATCGAGGACATGAACATTCACTCCACTCTAATTAGTTTACTGAACACAACGGGGATGACGAACCTTATGGTGACAAAGCAGATGTATTGCTTACGACTCAAAGATCTGACACATTCATTTCTGTTTCTCCTACTATTAAGAACAATGAGGCCGATATTTGATAATCAATAGCTTATGGAATGAAGAAGGAAAGTCACCGTTCTTGTTATGGGAGAACGCTGGAAAGCATGATTGATGTTGCTGTCTGTGTCACTTGTACATACAGGATGTTTATGAAAGGCATGGTACAGTAGTAGCGTTAGGGCGGGTTTTGTGTAAAGAAAAAAGTCTGTGTGAAGTCCATTCCTTAGGCGCCTTTTTTTTAAAAAATTACGGTCCGTCTGTATACAGAAGAGCAGAGCGACTGTGGCTGCCGTACCGAAATTGCCATGTGCCTTCTATAACAGTGTTCAACCGCTGGGCCGCGGCCCGGTACCAGGCCCTGGCATCAATTATACCTGGCAGCGAGAGGTTCTCCTGGAATATGTCATTTTAGTTTTCTAAGCAATTTTCATGAATAAATATTTCATACTGGAAATATTCTGAGGAGAAAAATATTCGTGAATGTGTCGAAAAACTCAGACTCAGATGTTGGCCTGAGGAAACTACAATATGTTTACAAGATTTCATTAGTCCAATGACTGATAACTAATTTAAATGTAATTTTATATTTGTCAGCATGCCACACCGTATACATAAATGTACTAATAATCTTTATGATTATGTCATAATTAATTATTAATACTTATGTTGGTTTAATGTATGAACCTAAAAAAATTGAAAGGTATTTACGAGTAAATTTGTTGGGACCGGGCCCTCGTCTTATGAAAGAAGAATTTACCGGGTCGCGGTCTCACAAACGTTGAGAAACACTGCTCTATAACACCCTCGTCACTCATGCTTACACGATTTTAATTACAAATGTCAGGGACGATCCCACATATTCACCCGACTTGTATCCAATGGATTTTTATTTATAGATTCGTACTGAAAGAATTCTGTATAGTGCGAGAGAAACTAGTGTAGAGAAACTATAACAGAAGATAGTTAAAGCAGCTCCGTTAAAGGACTGGAGTGGCCCAGAGGTTTCCAGGAAGTTAAGTTTCTCAGATTTCATGACAACGGCACAGGATGGTGGTAAGGTTGTCAGCCTTATGCACCCCCAGGAAATGCTCCTGGTACTCATTTCTGTTAAAGGCTGAGTCGATCCTAGGGCCATAGTTCGATCGAAAGGATTTTATGTCAATGAAAAATTCTAATGACACCAGCTGTGGGATTGAACCAGCGACCTTCTGATTTGTAGCACGGCACCTTAACTACTGTGCCACCGCGGTCCCCAAACAGAAGATAGATGCGAGTTAATTCGTAACAAGCCTGGAAATTTTGGGCACTTGCGACAATACATAAAAGGTGCGCAGTGCGTTACGTGGAAGTAAAAGGACAACAATACTAGCATTGTTTAATGTGTCAAAAGAGTAACCTGTCACATTAGAATAAGACATTTTAAATAAACAGTTTCAGTGGCCGAGCTTACACTAACTATTTATCTTTTTCGTTCAAAATAAATCAAAGGAGAATTGTCCAAGAAGCCACATTCGCACACAGGATTCTCCTTGTTTGTATGCATTAAACGTGGCCCTATAGATGTGCCGTGTATCTCAGAAACACCTTGTATACATGCATACAACGAAGAACATCGCATGGCACCGCTCAGCAATCGGCCTAAGATATTTTCATTATATCACGAAGCACATGTTAATTATCTTGGCTTACTTATGCGTATTGGACCGTGCATCATCTTGATATTTGAATAAAGGTTGACCAACTAGATGACACTTGCTTTATTATCTACTGCTCAACATGTTTCAGACGTTAATACGTCCATCTTCAGG